>Ga0187876_1000470_pt1 | contig 41410 bp, 35 predicted proteins | sample June2016WEW_17_4_FD_133000 | JGI IMG/M metagenome (GOLD analysis project Ga0187876, IMG submission 133000) | Peatland microbial communities from SPRUCE experiment site at the Marcell Experimental Forest, Minnesota, USA - June2016WEW_17_40 | ecosystem: Environmental > Terrestrial > Soil >...
AGCTGACTCTTAATCAGCGGGTCCAAGGTTCGAGTCCTTGTGCGCCCACCAAGCAATGCAAAGGCTTAGCGGAGAACATCCGGGGAACGCGACACCGTGCGACAGGTCGCGCGAAAGCCGCGTCGCGCGGCGCGGACAGCTCAGGCCTGTGGCTGCGCGTCGAACAGGCGATCGAGAAACACTTGCGCTGCCGTGACTCAGGTCGCGTATTCTGGTCGCATTGCCAGCGCCAACGCCGAACACCGGCGTGCAACCATAGACACGACACCTATCTAGCAAAGCAGGAATAGAGAAATAGAGGACCCAGCATGAAGTTCGCCATCGGTCAGCCTATGCGGCGTCATGAGGATCTGCGCCTGATCACCGGGCGGGGCAGCTACACCGACGACATCACCCTGCCGCGGATGACGCACGCTTTCGTCCTTCGCGCGCCGGTGGCGCACGCGCGGATCAAGCGCATTGACGCGACCGCGGCGCGGCGCATGCCCGAGGTGCTGCTTGTGGCCACCGGCGAGGACGTTCGGGCGGACGGCCTCGGCGACGTGCCTTGCATGGTGCCGCTGGTCAGTCGCGACGGTACGCCACGGCACGACACCCCTCGGCCCGTGCTTGCGCTCGGCAAGGTTCGACACGTCGGTCAGCCGGTGGCGTTGGTCGTCGCCGAGAGTTTCAGCGCCGCACGCGATGCCGCTGAAGCCATTGAGGTCGAATACGATCAGCTGCCGGCGGTCACCGAGGCCAAGGATGCGATCGCCGCGGGCGCGCCGCAGCTGTTCGACCACATTCCCGGCAACATCGTCTTCGATTGGGACAATGACATGGGCGACGCCACGGCCACCGAGGCCGCCTTCGCCAAGGCCTCGCGCGTCGTCACGCTCGAGCTCGTCAACAACCGTCTCGTGGTCAACTCGATGGAGCCGCGCAATGCCATTGCCGATTACGATCGGGACCGCGGCCGCTCGACCCTCTACACGGCGACGCAAGGTCCGCATTTCGTGCGCGACCCGCTTGCCGAAGCCGTGCTCAAGATCCCGAAGGACAGGCTCCGCGTGATCACACCCAATGTCGGCGGCGCGTTCGGCATGAAGGCTTTCGTCTATCCCGAGCACGCACTCGTCGTCTGGGCAAGCCGCAAGCTGGAGCTGCCGGTGAAGTGGCAGGAGGACCGCTCCGAGGGGTTCGTCTCCGATAATCAGGGGCGCGACCACACGACGCGCGCCGAGCTCGCGCTCGACGACGCCGGCCGCTTCCTCGGCTTGCGGGTTTCGATCCTTGCCAATCTCGGGGCCTATCTGTCGCCGTTCGGCTGCTTCGTGCCGACCCGCTCGACAGATTTGGTCTCCGGTCTCTATGCCATCGGGGCAATTCACGTGAACGTCAAAGGCGTCTGCACCAATACCGTGCCGGTCTGCGCCTATCGCGGCGCCGGACGACCCGAGGCCGTCTACCTGCTCGAGCGCCTCGTCGACGGCGCCGCACGCGAGCTCGGCATGAGCCCCGACGCCATCCGCCGCGTCAATTTCGTGCCGCCGTCGGCGATGCCCTACACGTCGGCGACCAAGCTGTTGCTCGATTCCGGTGAATTCGAGGAGGTGATGAACCGCTGCATGGCGGCGGCGGAATGGTCGTCGTTCCCGCAGCGGCGCGCGCAAAGCGAGCGCGATGGCAAGCTGCGCGGCATCGGCATGGCGACATACACCGAGCGCTGCGGCGGCGGCTTTCCCGAGACCGCTTCGATCGAATTCAAAGACGAGCGCGTCGAGCTGGTAATGGGCAACCAGGAATACGGCACCGGTCTCGTCACTTCATACAAGCAGATTGTCTCGGATCAGCTCGGCATCGATGCTGATTGCATCGACGTCATCATGGGCGATACCGACCGCACACCGGCCGGGCTGACGGGAGGTTCGCGCGCGATCGCCGTCGCGGGTGTCGCGCTCTACGAGGCGGGTCGCGCGATCATCGACAAGGGCTCACGGCTGGCGGCCGACCTTCTGGAAGTCTCGGCGCAGGACATCAGCTTTGCAGACGGGGTCTTTTCCGTACCCGGCACCGATCTCCGCATCGATCTCATGGAGGTGGCTAAGGCGGCGCGCGACGCCGCGAAACTGCCGCCGGGCATGGAGCCCGGGCTCGATACGACGCATCACCGCGTGCCGCCGGCGCAGACCTTTCCCAACGGCTGCCACATCGTCGAGGTCGAGATCGATCCCGACACCGGTGTCGTCACCATCGAACGCTACACTGTGGTCGACGATTTCGGCCGCACCATCAACCCGCTGCTGCTCGAGGGCCAAGTCCACGGCGGGATCGCCCAGGGCATCGGCCAGGCGCTGTTCGAGCATGGCGTCTATGATCCGGACAGCGGGCAACTCCTTTCCGGCTCGTTCATGGACTACGCCATGCCGCGCGCCAGCGATATTCCGAGCTTCGCTTTCTCGACGCACAACGTGCCGTCGACGGCCAATCCACTGGGCGTCAAGGGCGCCGGCGAGGCTGGCGCCGTCGGCGCGCCGCCGGCGGTCATCAACGCGATCGTCGACGCGCTCCATGGCCGCGTTGGCTTGCGCCACATCGACATGCCGGCGACGCCGCGCCGGGTATGGGAGGCGCTCAACGGAATATCCGAATCGACCGCAGCATAGCCCTGCGCTGTCGACCTGCTTCATGCCAACACGTGGAGGGCACGAAGCGCTGAAGACGATCAACCGCCGGTCAGCGGGCAATGGCTTGCTTCGTGACATTTGCGCTCGGGCTCTCATGCCCTACCCAAGTAACTCTCCGCGAGTTATCGCGCTACCCTCCTAAATAGAATTCCGGTGCACGCTGAGCGACGAGTAAAAAAACCACACGACATTGACGAGACTTTAGCGGCGCGCCTGCCGAACGCAATTCGTCGAATACCAGGCAACCATTTGCCGCTTGATCTGTTTCTGCCCGCTGGTCAGTTGAACGCTCGCATATTGTTGGGCGAGGGCCTCCAGGCGCTGGCAGTTGTCATTGCTGAAGGCAGCGCTCGAACTAAGGAGCAAGAGTCCGCCGCATAGCGCGGCACCAAAGTAATGAACGAGAGCGACAGGAAAGCGGTTCATTCGTGCGCCCCTTACTGTTGCGGGGTCGGCGCAGCCGCGTCTGGCGTGACTGCGCAGGCGGGACGGGATGCTCATCATGGCCAGCCGAGCGTTGCTCTCAATGGTAAGTGACGGATAAACCTTCATGGCCCGATATGGTTCCGTAAAAAAATCAACCAAAGACAGAGCGGCGGCGTAGAATGACGGGCACGGGGGATTAGCCAGATGACCTATGACGCCGACGCGATCATCGTCGGAGCCGGACTTGCCGGCCTCGTCGCCGCGGCGGAGCTTGTTGAAGCCGGCAAGAAGATCATCGTGCTCGATCAGGAGCCCGAGCAATCGCTGGGCGGTCAGGCGTTCTGGTCGTTCGGCGGCATTTTTCTGGTCGATTCGCCCGAGCAGCGGCGCATGGGCATCCATGATTCGCATGCGCTGGCGCTGGAAGATTGGATGGGCACGGCCGCGTTCGACCGTGACGAGGATTTCTGGCCGCGAAAATGGGCCGAGGCCTATGTCGCCTTCGCCGCCGGCGAAAAGCGATCCTGGCTGTACCAACGCGGCGGCCGCTTCTTTCCGGTGGTCGGCTGGGCCGAGCGCGGCGGCGGCAACGCGACCGGCCACGGTAACTCGGTGCCGCGATTTCATATCACCTGGGGAACCGGGCCGGGGATCATCGCGCCTTTTGTGAAGCGCGTGCGCGAGGCCGCAAACCAGGGACTTGTGACCTTCCGGTTTCGGCATCGGGTCAACGAACTGACCAAGTCGGGCGCGGCCGTTGATGGGGTAGCTGGCGATATCCTCGAGCCGTCGACCGTCGCCCGCGGCCAAAAAAGCTCGCGTAAGGTTGTCGGCTCTTTCGCGCTGAAGGCGCAGGCGGTGATCGTCACGTCCGGCGGCATCGGCGCCAATCATGAGCTGGTGCGGAAATACTGGCCCCAGCGGCTGGGGCCGCCGCCGCAACGGATGATCACCGGCGTCCCCGATCATGTGGACGGCCGCATGTTGGCGATCACCGAGGCTGCCGGCGGCACCATCATCAATCGCGACCGCATGTGGCATTACCCGGAGGGGGTCAAGAACTGGAACCCGATCTGGACCGGGCACGCCATTCGCGTCATCCCCGGTCCATCGGCGCTGTGGTTCGACGCGCGCGGCCAACGGCTTCCGGTGCCGCTTTACCCGGGCTTCGATACGCTGGGGACGCTCAAGCACATCGTGGCGACCGGGTACGATTATTCCTGGCTCATTCTGACCCGGAAGATCATCGAGAAGGAGTTCTCGCTGTCCGGTTCGGAGCAGAACCCGGATTTTACCGGCAAGAGCTGGCGCCAGGTTTTAAGCCGCGCGACCAAGGGCATCCCCGCGCCGGTCAAGGCCTTCATGGACAAGGGTGAGGATTTCATTGTCGAGCGCGATCTGGCACGGCTGGTCGAGCGCATGAATGCGCTCGTCGGCGGCGAGCCGCTGCTGACGCTCGCGGGCATCGAGCATGAAATGGCCGCCCGCGATCGCCAGCTCGACAATCGGTTTTGCAAGGACATGCAGATCACGGCCGTTCGGGCGGCGCGCCGCTATCTTGGCGATAGGCTGGTTCGCACGGCGCGGCTGCATAAACTGCTCGATCCCGCCGCCGGCCCCTTGATCGCGGTTCGCCTCAACATTTTGACCCGCAAGACCCTGGGCGGCCTGCAAACCGACCTCGACAGCCGTGTCATTCGCGCCGACGGCCAGCCGGTGCCGGGGCTTTACGCCGCCGGCGAGGCTGCCGGTTTCCGCGGCGGCGGCGTTCACGGCTACGCCGCGCTTGAGGGCACGTTCCTCGGCGGCTGCATCTTTTCGGGTCGCGCCGCCGGGCGCGCCGCGGCGCAAGCCGTGGCGTAAGAAGGCCCGTGCGTGCGACGCTGCCACGCGCACTGCTTTTAAAGAACAGTCTTCAGCGCCCGCCGGGCGGCTTCCGTGATTCCGATCTCGCCGGACGCGGCGGTTTTGACCAGGTCTTCCAGTTCGCCGCCGGCGGCATCGCGAATGCGACCGTGAACAATGCGGCCGGCGGATTCGGCGATCAGCCGGCGCATGCGCCGCTCGCGGGTTTTCTGCTTATCGCCAGTCGCTGTCGTCAAGAGGCCGGCGATCGTCTCGTGAAGCGCTTCGATGCCAGTTTCCTTGGTCGCCACCGTCTCGATAACCGGGACATCGAGCCTCTCTCGTCGCAGCTTCAGCATGTTCTTGAGCTGCTCGGTGGTGCGCCGCGCCAGCGGCAGGTCGGCCTTGTTGACCACCAGCACGTCGGCGATTTCCAGAACGCCGGCTTTCATCGCCTGAACGTCGTCGCCCATGTTGGGTGCGTTGACCACCACGCAGAGATCGGCGATCTCGGCGACCTCGACTTCCGACTGGCCGGTGCCGACGGTCTCGATGATGATGAAATCGCGGCCAGCGGCGTCCATCACGTCGACGATGCGGTGGATGCTCTCCGACAGGCCACCGAGGTGACCGCGCGACGCCACGGAGCGAATGAAGACGCCGCAATCTTCGGCGTGGCGCCGCATCCGCACGCGGTCGCCGAGAATGGCGCCGCCGGAGATCGGGCTTGACGGATCGACGGCGGCGACGGCGACCTTCAGCCCGCGGGCGCGCAACACGCCGATATACGCGTCGATCAACGTCGATTTGCCGGCGCCGGGCGCCCCGGTAAAACCGATGACCGCCGCGCGTCCGACATGGCGACAAATGCGCTGATGGATCAGATCGGCGGTTGGCCCGCCGGCTTCCATCAGCGTGATGCACCGCGCCAGCGTCGGGGAATCCCCGGCGATGAGCTTGTCGACGACATCGTCATGCATCGGCGGCGGTTCGCGCGACCCGTGGAGGGCTCAGACCATAACAAGGGGATGGCCGAAGCCGAGCTCCCGGCGCAGCAGGCTGACGATCTCGCCGTGGGTGACACCGGCTTCGGCCGCTTCGACGATCCGCTCATAAACGTTTTCGCGCGCGCTGTTGGCGGCGCGCCCGAGCGCGTCAAGAGCACGGCTCACGTCGGCTTGACTGCGCTCCGCCTTGTAGGCCTTGAAGCGCGCCACGTGCTCCTCCATGCGCTCGGGGTCCGGGCGCTCGGTCGGCCTGCCGCGGCGGTCGGTTTCGTCGATCTGATAGCAATTGACGCCGATCACCTTCTCGTCGCCGGCTTCCACCCGCTCCTGGAACGCCAGCGCGGATTCACCGATCATCGATTGGATGACGCCGGATTCGGCGGCTTTGTACATGCCGCCGGCATCGTCGATCTTGCCGATCAGCGCCACCATCTCCTGCTCCATCTGGTCGGTCAGCGTCTCGACATAATAGGAGCCGCCGAGCGGGTCGATGACGTCGCAAAGGTGCGCTTCTTCGCGCAGGATATTCTGGGTGGCGACGGCGATGCGCGCGGTTTCCTCGGTCGGCGTGGTGATCGCTTCGTCGTAGGCGTCGGTGTGCAACGACTGCAGCCCGCTCATGATGCCGGCCATCGCCTGCACCGCGACGCGCGCGATGTTGTTGAGCGGCTGCTGCTCGGTGAGATCGACGCCGGATGTCTGGCCGTGGAACTTGAAGCGCCACGAGCCCGGATCCTTGGCACCGAGCCGCTCTCGCGCCAGCCGCGCCCAGATCCGTCGGCCGGCGCGGAACTTGGCGACTTCCTCGAAGAAGCTGATCGAGATGTCGAAGAAGAAGGTGAAGCGCCGCAACACCAAGTCGATGTCCATGCCGCGATCGATGCAGTCCTGCGCGTATTGCAGCGCCGTCGAGATCGTAAACGCCATGGTCTCGACCGGCGTGGCGCCGGCCTGCTGCATGTGCTGACCGACGACCGACACCGGATTCCAATTCGGCACGTGCTTGCGGCAAAACTCGATATGGTCGAGCAGAACCCGGCGCGAGCCGGGCAGCGACAGGCGATAGAACATGTGATTGGCGATGAAATGCGAGAGATAATCGCTTTGGTTCGAGGTGCCGCTGATCGAGGTCCACGGAATGCCGCGCTTCTTGGCGACGCCGAGGGTGAAGGCCAGCAGCGTGAACGGCGAGGGATCGTTCATCGCCGTGGAGATTCTGCCGAGCGGCACGCCGTCGAGCGCGCGGTCCATATGGTCGGTGGTGTTGATGACCGTACCGCAGGTGCCGAGCAGGATCGGGTCGACCTCATCGCAGTCGACGCCGCGGAAGCTGGAATTGCACGGCAGCAGGCTGATTGCGGTGGCGCCGGCATCGAGAATGATGCGCACGCGCTTGTTGTAATCCTCAGGCGTGCCCAGCCCGATCAATTGCCGCTGCGTCCAGGTGCGGCCGCGATGCATGGTCGGATAGATGCCGCGGGTGAAGGGATATTGGCCGGGAAAGCCTAGATTTTCCAGGAAGGCGTCGCCATTCCAGTCGCGCGGCGTGTACAGCGGTTTGATTTCGATGCGCGAGCGGTTCTTGATGACGCGATCGCTGCCGATCTGCTGGCCATATTCGGCGCGCCAGCGGCCGTGCGCCTGCTCGAAGCCGGGCAGCGAAAGTTGAACAGCCTCTTGGGTCATTGAGCGATCTCCCTGAGCTCGGCGTTGCGTTTGTCGCGCGCTTCGCCGGCCAACGCGCCGACATGCGCGATGATGTCATCGCGCGCGGAGCCCGGTCCGAAAATCGCGCTGACGCCCGCCTGGATGAGCGCCGGGCGCTCGTCTTCCGGAATGATGCCGCCGACCACCATGCCGATATGGCCGAGGCCGGCTTGGCGCAACGCAGCCATGAGCTTCGGCACGATGAGATGGTCGGTCGCCAGCGAGCTGACGCCGATCACATCGACGTCCTCTTCCATTGCCAGCTTGACCACGCCGAGAACCGATTGCCACGGCGGCGTGTAGATGACCTCCATGCCGGCGTCGCGCAGATAGGCGGCGACGATGCGGCTGCCGCGATCGTGCCCGTCAAGCCCGATCTTGGTGACCAGGACGCGGGCCGGCGGCGATAATGTGTTCGCCGTCATTTGCGCCCCCGCGAGGATTTGATGCCGGCCAGCGCGCGCAGCGGCGCTAGAAATTCCCGGGCAATGGTCTGGGCGGATTTGCCGCCTTCCTGGTACCAGACCGGGGTCCAGTTCATGGCGCCGAGCAGCGACAGCCGCGCGATCGCGATGTCGCGGTCCCGCGGCAAGGTGATTGCGGAAAAGTACCGCCGGAATCGCGACTCGTATCGATCGCGCAACTCCTTGAGCTGCGCAGCGATCTCCGGGGCATCGGTCGGCAGGATGCGAATGACGACGCGCGCGAAGGCGCTGGCGTCGAGAATGGCCTCCAGATGCGCGGCGACCGCCTTCTCCAGGCGCGCCCAGGGCTCCCGTTCGGCGGCGACCGCCGCCTCGACCCGGTCGAGAATGCGCTGCATGCCTTCCTCGTACACAGCAAGCAGCAGCGCCTGCTTGCTGGCGACGTGAAAATAGATCGCGCCCGGTGTCATGGCGATCGCGGCGCCGAGGTCGCGCATGCTGGTGGCATGATAACCGCGCTCGGCGAACTGCGATGCGGCGGCATCCAAGAGCGCCGGCCAACGGTTGGATTGACGTTTGGCGATGGTCGCTGCCAAGGGCGGTTTCCTCACGAATTCACCAATCGATCGTTTAGCACGAAAACAGCTCCGGGAAAAGCGCGGAGGCATCGAGTGGCCCAATTTACCGGGGGCCGCCCGCTTTAAACCGGTCAGCCAACAAAACGAGCGTTTTGTTATTGTGGAGCGGCTAGCTAAAGAGGTTGGTCTGGGTTAACAGCGTCGGATGCACGAAACGAAACGGATCGACGGCAAGGCGCGCGCGGACCGCTTGGTTGCCGATATCGCGGCGGCCGCGGCGAAGCTGAGGGCGGCGTCGGAGGTCGCGCCCGGGCTTTGCGCCGTGCTCGTAGGCAACGATCCGGCAAGCCAGATTTATGTCCGCAGCAAGGGCAAGGCGGCAACCGTCGCCGGCATCCAGAGCTTTCAGCAGAACCTGCCGGAGACCACCAGCGAAGCCGAGCTCCTGACGCTGATCGCCAAGCTCAATGCCGACGACAATATCGACGGCATTTTGGTGCAATTGCCGTTGCCGAAGCACATCGATCCGCAACGCGTCATCGATGCGATCGATCCGGGCAAGGATGTCGACGGATTTCACGCCCAGAACGTCGGACGTTTGTGGAGCGGCGGTCAGGCCAGAGCGCTCATTCCCTGCACGCCCTACGGCTGCCTGCTGCTGCTGCAGGACATTGTGCCCAATCTGAGCGGCGCCGCGGCGGTCGTGCTCGGGCGCTCCAACATCGTCGGCAAGCCGATGGCGGCGCTGCTCTTATCCGAGAATTGCACGGTAACGCTGGGTCATTCCAAAACCCGCGACATCCCGGCCATCGTGCGGCAGGCCGATATTGTTGTCGCAGCGGTGGGCCGGCCGGAATTCGTGCGCGGCGACTGGATCAAACCAGGCGCCGTCGTCATCGATGTCGGCATCAATAGAATCGCCGTGCCGGGCGGCAAATCGAGGCTGGTTGGCGATGTTGCTTTTGCCGAGGCCCAGGGCATCGCCGGCGCCATCACGCCGGTCCCGGGCGGCGTCGGTCCGATGACCATCGCCTGCCTCTTGCGCAACACGCTGATCGCCGCTTGCCGGCGCCGCGGCCAGGCGGAACCGCAAGTCTAAGCTTTGCTCGATTCGTCGCTCGATTTCCCGCCCTCCCTCCTCCCCCACTGACGTCCCTCGGAACTAGGCAGGACTGGTTTCACCGCGCGCGGAATCGTAGAATCCTGCGAACCCGCGAGGAGCCGGTATGAACGCGATTGCCGCCGAAAAGGTCGAGACTTTGAACGTCTGCCTCGGGACTTACCCGCACACCCGGGCGCTGAAGAAAGGCGACGTGAAATCCGAGCGGCTCGTGCTGAACTTCACCGAGATCGATCCGATCAATAAGGCGTTCCGCATGATGGTACGCGAGCAGAAGTTCGACGTGAGCGAGATGGCGATCGTCAGCTATCTGCAGGCCAAGGCCTACGGCAAGCCGCTGACGTTAATGCCGGCCACGATGCTGGGGCGCTTTCAGCACGGCGCCCTGCTTTACAATGCCGAACGCGGCACGGTGCGGCTGCAAGACCTGCCCGGCCGCAGGGTCGGCGTGCGCGCCTTCACGCAGACCACGGGCGTCTGGTTGCGCGGCATTCTGTCGAAGGACTACGGCCTTGATCTCGGCAAGGTGCAATGGGTGACGTTCGAGGATGCCCATTTGGCCGAGTACTCGGATCCGCCGGGCGTCGAACGCGCCGCTGCAGGCAAGGACATGACCAAGATGCTGCTCGAGGGGGAACTCGACGCTGCGATCTATGGCGGCGCCATGCCGACCGATCCGCGGCTCAAAAGCGTGATTGCCGATCCCGAAGCGGCGGGAAAGGACTGGTACCACAAGCACGGCATCGTGCCGGTCAACCACATGGTCGTGCTCAAAGAGAACGTGGCAAAATCGAATCCGGGAGCGGTGCGCGAGCTTTTCCGCATGTTGCTCGACAGCAAGAACGCCGCCGGCCTGCCGAAGGCCGGCGCCATCGACTTAATTCCGTTCGGCGCCGACGCGGTCAAACCGGCGCTTGAGCTCATGAGCCGCTATGCGCTCGAGATGAAGATTGTTCCGCGCCGCCTTTCGGCCGAGGAATTGTTCGACGACACGACGCGGACGCTGCAAGCGTGAGAGCGCGGACGCGCCTTGCCGATAAACGTCGCCGCCCGCAAGAGCTCATTCGGTTCGGTTAATACTTAGCGTTCGGCCGCCGCACGGCGGTCCATTGGCCGGCGCACTGCCCGGTCGACGTACGCCACTCGCCGCGGCCGTTATTGCCGGACAGCTTGCCGACACCGCTAGCGGAGCGGCCGCCTTCGGCGACCACCACGCGGATGACACCATTGCGCGCTACCAGCCCGGCGACCTGGTAGCTTTGCTCGTCTGCCAGCACCTGGCCGTCCGCGATGCGCAGCGAATAACGCAGCGAGCGGTCGCAATCGCCGACCTCCGTGTAGATCACCACGCTCCACACCCCGTCAAAGGCGCGAGTAGTACGCGCCGCCCGGGATGCCGCGGCGGCATCGGACGGAATGCTGGCACCCACCGCCAGCAAGCCGGCAATGGTCACGGCAAAGATCGAGCGCAAGACATTTTTCATCAGTTCGCTCCGGTTTTCTCGATATGACTCGATGGCGGGACGGGTCCGCTCGGATAAGCCGGCGGTTCACTGCTGAAAGGATTTGCGCTTTGGCCCTGCGCATAGCCGGTCTCAAATAGTGTCCCCATGTACTTGGGATCGAAAGAACCCTGGCTCGGCGCATTGAAGCTGGCAGGAATGGTGGCGACGTTGAATTCAACCCCGCTCCGCTTCGCCAGGATGTAGGCACGATCAAGCATCAGGCGGGTGTCGACCTTCACCGCCATGCCGACCGACTGGGTCAGGATGGAGGGCGCGAAACGTTCGACTACCTTGAAGTCGAGTTGGAGTCCGGTGTTGATGACGACGTAGAGTTGCGTCGCCGGCAGCCGATAATCGCTGGTGCTTGCCATCAACGCCGCCGGCGCGACGAAGAATTGTCCGCAGATGCCGCCGTCGACGTGCATTTCCAGAAAATGTTTTCCGTTCGCCTCGACGTCGATCATCACCGGCGGAAAACCGCCGGGTATGCTCGCCGAGGCAAGCAGCACGCTGCGGAACAGCTTGAGTGCGGCATCGCCGCCATGCGCGGCGATCTCGCCGAGGTTCCAGACCGCGCAGCGTTCGGCATCGAGATCGGTGGAGACGACGAACAAACGCCGGCCGTTGCGGTGCTCGCTGGCGATATCCGTCAGCAGCTCCGGCGTAATCTCTTTGGCGATCAGGTCTCGCAGCGGCCACGAATCGACGAAGCTCTCGCCGGTCTTGCCCGCTTCGAAAATGTCCGCCGCGGTGACGTTGGTATATTCCTTGCGCAGCGCCTCGACATAGCGCGGGCCGGCAAAAGCGAAGGGCGCCATGAGCGCCCCGGTGCTCACGCCGGTAACCACCGCGTAGTCGGGCCGTTTGCCGGCGGCGGTCAAGCCGGCGAGCAGGCCGGCGCCAAAGGCGCCGTCCTCGCCGCCGCTCGACAGAACGAGCCACGGGCCCGGCTGTAGCGGCAACGCTCTATTGAAGTCCGTCTCGGAATCCGCCCAAAAGCGCGCAGTCGGAATTCCGGGGATGCTGGAGGCCGCGTCCTCTGCGGCAGTGAATGGCACGCGCGGGGGCAGTTGCGGCTGGGTGGATGGCGGTGGCGGGGCTGGCGCCCTACCGACTTTTCCGGAGGGCGATGGTTTGGCCCGCGCCTGGGCGACCCAGTGCGGATGAGATTGGGTTGCCGCCGGAGCGGCCAAGCCCTGCGCCAGCACCTGTGGAGGCGCTAGAAACGGGGCGGAGACCAGAGCGGCAGCCGCGCAGATGGTCCATCGCGTATGCATGGTCATGGCGGATGAAAGTCCCGAGATCCCAAAAGGCCCCGCCGGGTTTCGTTGCCGCAATCACGCACGGCTGCGCGGTAAGGGGCAGATAAGGCCCGTCCGCGCGAACTTCAATCGGGCCAAATGGGGAACTCCGTCGAGTGTGGAAATGAGCGGCTCCGCAGAGTAGTCGCTCTGCGGTACGTATCAACCGTCATGATTGCGCTTCATGCATGTCGCTCGGCGACGAATCTCGCGCCTTCGATGAGGACCGCGGCGCTGGGCCCGAACGGCGCGAGCGCCTGTTCGGCTTCGGCGACCAGCTGCTTCAGCCGCGCCTTTGCTCCTGCGCCGCCGAGCACGCCGACCATGGTCGCCTTGCCCGCCACGGCGTCCTTGCCGGTCGATTTACCGACCAGCGCCGGGTCGCCCTCGAGATCGAGCAGATCGTCGGCGATCTGGAAGGCTTGGCCGACCGCCGAACCGTAGCGATCGAGCGCGCGACGCTGCACGCGCGTCGCCGCTCCGAGCATGCCGCCGGCCTGGCAGGCGAAGTGCAGCAGTGCGCCGGTCTTCATCGCCTGCAGCGTGCGCACCTCATCCTCGCCGAGCCGCTGCGGACCGTTGCCGGCAAAGCGGCCCTCGGCGGCGAGATCCAGCATCTGGCCGCCCACCATGCCGCCCAATCCGGCGGCGCGGGCGAGTGCGTTGACGAGCTCGATGCGGACAGCGGGGTCGGGATGCGTCTGGGGTCGCGACAGGATATCGAAGGCGAAAGTGAGCAGGCCGTCGCCGGCCAGGATCGCCGTCGCCTCGTCAAAGGCCTTGTGCGCGGTCGGCTGTCCCCGGCGCAGGTCGTCGTTGTCCATGGCGGGGAGGTCGTCATGCACCAACGAGTAGCCATGCACGCATTCCAGCGCCGCGCCCGCCATCAATGCGTGCTGCCGCGGAACCTCGAACAGGGCCGCACATTCGACCACCAGGAACGGCCGGAATCGCTTACCGCCGCCGAGGCTGGCATAGCGCATGGCTTCGACCAGGCGCGACGGCCGGGCCAGTTCCCCTTCCGCCGGCGCTGCCGACAGAAGCCGACCGAGCAGGTCGTCAATGTCTTTGGCGTTGGCGTCAAGGCGTGAGAGGAAAGGGTTATCCTTGGCGTTCATAGTTTCGTTGCCCACCCTTCCGGTGTCCTCAATGGGTGCTATCTGACCCTATAATTACGGGAAGGAACCGCCCCCGGCTGGGGCGATTCCGCTTTGAATCGGGGAATGGCAGCCCCCAATCAGCCATTACAGGACTATCTGTGACCAACGACCTCATAGCGTCAATGGTGCTTGCGATCTGGCTCTATCTCCTGGCCGGGCGCGGAGGGTTCTGGCGCGCAAGGGAGCGCGACGACGCGATCCCGGCAGGCGGGTCGTGGCCTGCGATTACCGCGATTATTCCGGCGCGCGATGAGGCCGAATGCGTGGGCGAGACCGTCTCCTCGCTGCTGCGGCAGGATTATCCCGGCGAATTCGCGGTGATCCTGGTCGACGACCAGAGCCGCGATGCCACCGCCCAGGTCGCCCGCGATGCCGCGGCAGCGCTCGGCGCCGCCGACCGCCTCACCGTGTTGTCCGGGCGGGCGCTGCCGGGGGGATGGACGGGCAAGCTCTGGGCACAGCACCAGGGCGTCGAGGCGGCCGCGGCTGTGTTGCATCCGCCGACTTACCTCCTCCTCACCGATGCCGACATCGTCTACGCGCCCGGTGCGCTCAAGGGGCTCGTCGCGCGGGCGCAATCGGGCAATTACGTCCTGACCTCGCTGATGGCGAAGCTGCGCTGCGAAACTCTGGCCGAGCGCATGTTCATCCCGGCATTCATTTTCTTTTTCCAGATGCTCTATCCGTTCTCCTGGGCCAACGACCCGCGCCGCGGCACCGCTGCCGCGGCCGGCGGCTGCATGCTGGTGCGCCGCGATGCGCTCGGCCAAGCCGGCGGCATGGCTGCGATCCGCAGCGCCTTGATCGACGACTGCGCGCTGGCGAAGGTCCTCAAGGCCCAAGGCCCGATTTGGATCGGATTGACCGAGAACGTGCGCAGCGCCCGCGCCTACCCGGCCATCGCGGATATCCGCGGCATGGTCTCACGCACGGCGTACGCGCAGTTGCGCTATTCGCCGCTATTGCTGGCGGGTACCGTCTTCGGTCTGGCGATCACGTATCTCGCCCCTGTGGCGCTCGCTCTTTTCGCCGGCGGCCTGGCCCGCCTCCTCGGCATGCTGGCATGGCTCGCCATGGCGGTGGCCTTCCAGCCCACGCTGCGCTTCTATCGCCTGTCGCCGCTGTGGGGCTTGGCGTTGCCGGCGATCGCCGCGATCTATATGGCGTTCACGGTTGATTCCGCCTATCAGCATGCGCGCGGGCGCGGCGGCATGTGGAAAGGCCGCGCCCAAGGCAATATTCAAGACGGCAATATTCAAGACAACGCTTCGGAATTGCGATGAACGATGCGGACATGGGCGACGCCAAAAATTGGCGGTCGGGAAAGGGCCACCGGGATGAAAATTTCCCGGTCGCCTCCTGGCTCATTCATCCGCGCCACCGCAAGGTGATCCTGGCGTTCTATAATTTCGTGCGCACCGCCGATGACATCGCCGACCATGCCGCGCTCCCGGCGCAGGAGAAACTTGGTTTGCTCGACCGGCTCGAAGCGGGCCTCAGCGGCGACAGCAATGACGATGCAGCCGCCGTCGAACTGCGCGCCGCTCTCGCCGAGCGGGCGCTGTCGCCGCGGCATGCGCAGGATTTGCTCGCCGCGTTCAAGCTTGACGTGACGAAGCTCCGTTATCGCGACTGGGACGATCTGCTGCACTACTGCACCTATTCGGCGATGCCGGTCGGCCGCTTCGTGCTCGACGTGCACGGCGAGAGCCGCAGCACCTGGCCGGCCAACGATGCGCTGTGCGCGGCGTTGCAGATCATCAATCATTTGCAGGACTGCAAGGACGATTACCGCAATCTCGACCGGGTCTACATTCCGCTCGACACGCTGGCCGCGCACAACGTCGGCGTGGAAGCGCTCGGCGCGCCGCGCGCATCGCCGGCGCTGCTCGCCGCGCTGCACAGCCTGGCCGAATGCACCGGGCGATTGCTTTGCGACAGCGATGTCTTCCCGCTCTTGATCAACGACCGGCGGCTGTCGCTGGAAGTCTCCGTCATCAATACGCTGGCGTATCGCCTGACGCGCATCCTGATGACACGCGATCCGCTCAGCGAGCGCGTGCATCTTTCCGTGCCCGCCATTGCCGGCTTGACGCTGATCGGCATTTTGAGCGGCGCCTCCCGGCGGCTCGGTCGGCGTTTCTCGGCCACGTCGCAGAAGCCGCGAGGTGCGTGAGTGAACAAGCCCACTCCGGCGGCCGAGCGCGCCTCCCGCAGCTCGTTTTATTTGGGCATGCGCATTCTGCCGCGCGCGCAGCGCGAGGCGATGTTCGAGATCTATTCGTTCTGCCGCGCCGTTGACGATATCGCCGACGATCCGGGCCCGCGCGAATCGCGACGCGGGCAGTTGGCCCGTTGGCGGTCCGACATCGACGCGGTTTATCGCAGCGCGCCGCCGCCGCAGCTTGCCGGCTTGGCGCAGGCGGTACGCGGGTTCGATCTGCAACGCCAAGATTTCATCGCCATCATCGACGGCATGGAAATGGACGTCGTCGCCGACATCCGCGCTCCCGATCGCGCCACGCTCGACCTCTATTGCGACCGCGTGGCCTGCGCGGTCGGGCGTCTCTCGGCGCGGGTTTTTGGCATGCAGCCCCAAGCCGGCAGCGCGCTCGCCGATCACCTGGGCCGCGCGCTCCAGCTCACCAATATCTTGCGCGACCTCGACGAGGACGCGGCACTCGGCCGCCTCTACTTGCCGCGGGAGGCGCTGCAAGCGGCGGGGATCGCTGCGACCGAACCGCGCGAGGTTTTGGCGCATCCGGCGATCGGCAAGGTCTGTGCAGGCATCGTCGAGCTCGCGCAGGAGCACTTTCGCAAGGCAAAGGCGATCATGGCGCAAAGCCCGCGCCGCGTCGTGCGCGCGCCGCGCATCATGGGCGAAGCCTATCGCGTCATTCTCGAGGCGCTGGTGGCGCGCGGCTTTGCGCCGCCGCGGGCGTCCATTCGCCTGCCCCGCGCAAAACTCCTGTTCATCGTGCTGCGCAACCTCGTGTGATGCCATTTTTCCCATGACTGCAACGGTGCACATTATCGGTGCCGGCCTCGCAGGATTGTCAGCCGCACTCAAGCTTTCCGCGCGCGGCCGGCGTGTCATCGTGCACGAGGCGACGGCGTTCGCCGGCGGCCGCTGCCGCTCCTATCACGACGCCTCGGTCGGCATGACGATCGACAACGGCAATCACCTTTTGCTCTCCGGCAACCGCGCCGCGCTCGATTATCTGCGCAGCATCGGCGCCGCGCATCGGCTGATCGGTCCGCCGACCGCGGAATTCCCTTTCGTCGATCTCGCCAGCGGCGAACGCTGGACGCTGCGTTTCAACGACGGCCGGCTGCCCTTCTGGGTGTTCGATCCGAACCGGCGCGTCCCCGGCACGCGCGCGTTCGACTATCTGCCGCTGGCGCGGCTTCTCTGGGCGCCGCCGGGCAAAGCGGTGGGCGAAGTCATCGCTTGCGACGGAGTGCTGTATCGCCGGCTGGTCGAGCCGCTGCTGCTCGCGGCACTCAATATCGATCCGCCGCAGGGATCGGCGCGGCTTGCCGCCGCGATCATCCGCGAGACGCTCGCCACCGGAGGGCGCGCCTGTCGACCGCTGATTGCGCGTGAGGGATTGGGTTCGACGCTGATCGAGCCGGCGCTGGTCCATTTGCAGCAGCGCGGCGCCACGGTGCGCATGGAGCATCAGCTGCGCGGGTTGCGCTTTGGCGCCGAGCGGGTCGAGACACTCGATTTCGGCAGCGAGACCATCGCGCTCGGCGCTGACGATGCCGTCATCCTCACGGTGCCGCCCTACGTGGCGGCCTCGCTGGTGCCCGGACTCGACGTGCCGACCGAGTTCCGCGCCATCGTCAACGCGCATTTCCGTATCGAACCGCCCGCTGGGCAACCGCCGATCTTCGGCGTGCTTAACGGCGTGGTCCAATGGCTCTTCGCCTTTCCCGGAAGGCTGTCCGTCACCATCAGCGCCGGCGATCGGCTCATCGACGGGCCGCGGGAGGAACTCGCCAAGGCGATCTGGAACGAGGTCGCGCGCGTCACCGGATTGCCGGCCGCGCTGCCGCCCTGGCAGATCGTGCGCGAGCGGCGCGCGACCTTTTCGGCCACGCCGGCGCAAGATGCCAAACGTCCAGGACCGGCCACTGGGTGGCGCAATCTCATCCTTGCCGGCGATTGGACAGATACTGGCCTGCCAGCTACCATTGAGGGCGCGATCCGATCCGGCAACCGCGCTGCCGAAATCATCGCGAAATTACAATGATGGAAGACACTCTCGAACAGCCTTTCCAAACGGCGAAGCAACAAACGTTCGCTCGTCCGCTCGGCGACGGTCTCGAACAGCACATCCAAAAGGCAACACACGCGCTGCTCGCGCAGCAGCGCGCGGACGGCCATTGGGTGTTCGAGCTTGAGGCAGACGCCACGATTCCCGCGGAATACGTGCTGCTGCGGCATTACCTCAGCGAGCCGGTTGACGCCGCGCTCGAAGCCAAGATCGCCGTCTACCTGCGCCGCATCCAAGGCAACCACGGCGGCTGGCCGCTGTTCCGTGACGGCGAGCTCGACGTTAGCGCGACCGTGAAGGCCTATTTCGCGCTGAAGATGATCGGCGATTCGGTTGACGCGGATCATATGCGCCGCGCCCGCGATGCGGTTCGCGCCCGCGGCGGCGCCGCACGCGCCAACGTATTCACGCGGATCATGCTGGCGCTGTTCGGATTTATTCCCTGGCGTGCGGTGCCGGCGATGCCGGTCGAGATCATGCTGCTGCCGAAATGGTTTCCGTTCCATCTCGACAAGATCTCGTACTGGAGCCGGACCGTCATCGTTCCCTTGCTGGTGCTGATGGCGAAGAAACCGCAGGCGCGCAACGCCAAGGGCGTGCGTATCGACGAACTGTTCCTCGAACCGCCGGAGACGCTCGGGCCGGTGCCGAAGGCGCCGCAGCAGAAGGCGTCGTGGTTCTGGTTCTTCCGCGGCGTCGACAACGTGTTGCGCGCGGCGGAGCCGTACTTTCCCAGAAACATCCGGCAGCGGGCCATCGATCGCGCGGTCGCCTGGGTGAGCGAGCGATTGAACGGCGAGGACGGCCTCGGCGCGATTTTCCCGGCGATGGCGAACAGCGTGATGATGTTCGACGTGCTGGGTTTTCCCGAGAACCATCCGCAGCGCGCCATTGCGCGGAAGTCGGTCGAGAAGCTGTTGGTGGTGCACAGGGACGAGGCCTATTGCCAGCCCTGCGTGTCGCCGATCTGGGACACGGCGCTCACCTGCCACGCTTTGTTGGAAACTGGAGATACCCGTGCGGCCGCCGAGGTCAAGCGCGGTCTCGATTGGCTCGCCCCGAAACAAATTCTCGACGTGCGCGGCGACTGGATCGCGCGGCGGGCCGACCTTCGTCCCGGCGGCTGGGCCTTTCAGTATGCCAACCCGCACTATCCCGACGTCGACGACACCGCCGTCGTCGCGATGGCGATGGATCGACTGCAAAATCTGTCCGGGCGGCGGGACTTTGACGCTTCGCTGGCGCGCGCCCGCGAATGGATTCTGGGGATGCAGAGCGAGAACGGCGCCTGGGGCGCCTTCGACGCCGACAACGAATATGATTACCTCAACAACATCCCGTTCGCCGACCACGGCGCGCTGCTCGATCCGCCGACCGAGGACGTCACCGCGCGCTGCCTGTCGATGCTCGCGCAGTTCGGCGAGACGATCGCGAGCAGCGCGGCGGCGGCGAAAGGGGTCGACTATCTGCGCCGAACGCAGCATGCCGAAGGCAGCTGGTTCGGCCGCTGGGGCATGAACTACATTTACGGCACCTGGTCGGTGCTCTGTGCGCTCAACGCCGTCGGCGTCGATCACCAGGCGCCCGAAATGCGCAAGGCGGTGGACTGGCTCCTCGCCATTCAAAACGACGACGGCGGCTGGGGCGAGGACGGTGCCAGCTATAAGCTCGACTATCGCGGCTACGAGCGCGCGCCGTCGACCGCGTCACAGACGGCGTGGGCGGTGCTCGGGCTGATGGCAGCCGGCGAAGTCGATCACCCCGCGGTGGCCCGCGGCCTCAAGTATCTCGCCGATACGCAAGGCGCCGACGGCTTCTGGAACGAGCCGCGCTACACCGCGACCGGTTTCCCGCGCGTGTTCTATTTGCGCTACCACGGCTATGCGAAGTTTTTCCCGCTATGGGCGATGGCGCGCTACCGCAATCTTAAGCGCGGCAATACCCGCGCGGTGGCCTACGGGATGTAGCGCGGCACCGCGAAGCCACGAGTTTCCTGGCCAGGCCGGGAACGGCGGATTTTCAGGGGATAGTAGCAAAACGGCAACACTCGGCGGCGAGGCCGCGTGCTACAAGTACTCCAAATAACTAAAGTGCATTTTTGGGGGCTGTCATGAAGAAAGCCGCGCTTGGAATCATCGCCATCGCAGCGCTGATCGGGACGCCTGCTCTGGCGGCCGACATGGCGCTCAAGGCGGCGCCGCCGCCTGCAGCCGCGCCGTATAGCTGGACCGGCTTCTATCTCGGGGGCCAGGTCGGTTACGGCTGGGGAACTTCGTGGCAGATGGGTGCTGACGGATTTGGCAATACCGGTAACTATCAGATCTCGGGTATCGTTGGCGGCGGCACTGCAGGATATAATTGACAATTTAACCGCAATTGGGTTGTTGGCCTTGAAACTGATTTCTCCGGCGCGGACATTCACGGCACAGGAGCCAGTTCAGCGAACTACAACTGCCTTGGCGGATGCGAGAACAGGATCGAAGATTTTGGCACGGTGCGAGGTCGTCTCGGCTACGCTTGGAATAACGTGCTGTTATACGGCACAGGCGGGTGGGCGTATGGGAGAGCTGAGGCAGATATTGTCGGATGCCCCGGCGGGTTTTGTGGAACTAATAATGTGAATGGCTGGACGGCTGGTGGCGGTGTCGAATATGGGTTTGCACCTGGCTGGAGTGCTAAGGCCGAGTATCTTCACGTAGATATGGGCAGATTCAACTTTACTACTGCAGGCGGTTGTGCATTCACCGGCGGTTGCGTGTCGCCCGCTGTGTTCGATGTCGTTCGCATCGGTGTGAACTACCACTTCAACTGGCTATCGCCGCATTGATCCGGCGCAGCTCAACTCACCTAATCTTCGGCTCGGCCCCGATCGCTCGGGGCCGTCGCCGTTTTTGCGGCAATCTTTAAGCTAACCGGTGTTGCCGGCGTCACCGCGGTACGTGGGAACTAGCCGCCGGCGCTATGCCGCGCTCGCCGACGTCTTCGCCGCCACCTTGGCGGCTTCCTTCGCCGCCTTCTCGCGCGCCTCGTTGGCGCGCATCTGCGACAGCGTCAGCTGCACGTTGCTGTCGAACACGTATTGCGCCGGCCGCTGGTTTTCGAGCGAGATTTCCGGCGCCATCGGCCCTTCGGTCTTGACGCCGCGCAGGCCGATCATCAGCGCATCGAGCGGATGCTTCATCACGGCGTCCGCCGCCGTCGCCTCGTAGCCGCAATGCGCCATGCAGTTGGCGCACTTTTCGTAGCGGCCGGTGCCGTAGGCATCCCAGTCGGTGGTCTCCATCAATTCCTTGAACGTCTCGGCGTAGCCCTCGCCGAGCAGATAGCAGGGCTTTTGCCAGCCGAAGATGTTGCGCGTCGGCATGCCCCACGGCGTGCAATGGAATTCCTGGTTGCCGGCGAGGAAGTCGAGGAACATGGAGGAATGCGTCAGGTTCCACTTCTTGCCCTTGCCGAGGGCAAAGACCTTGCGGAACAATTCCTTGGTCTTGCGCCGATTGAGGAAGTGCTGCTGGTCGGGTGCCCGCTCGTAGGCGTAGCCGGGTGAGATCGAAACGCCGACGCCGAACTCTTCGGTGAGATCGAGGAATGCCGCGATATCCTCGGCCGGATGGCCGTCGAAGACCGTACAATTGACATTGACGGCGAAGCCCTTGGCCTTGGCGGCCTTGATGGCGGAGATCGCCCGCTCGAAACCGCCCTCCATGCACACCGATTTGTCGTGGTGCTTCTTGAGACCGTCGAGATGCACGGAGAAGAACAGATACGGCGACGGCTCGAACAAATGCAGCTTCTTCTCCAGCAGCAGCGCGTTGGTGCACAGCGACACGAATTTCTTGCGGGCGACGATGCCTTTGACGATCTCGCCGATCTCCCTGTGGATCAGCGGCTCGCCGCCGGGAATGGCGACCATCGGCGCGCCGCACTCGTCGACCGCGTCGAGGCATTCCTGCACCGACAGGCGCTTGTTCAAAATCGCGTCGGGATAATCGATCTTGCCGCAGCCGAAGCAGGTCAGATTGCATCGGAACAGCGGCTCCAGCATGAGCACGAGCGGGTAACGCTTGCGCCCGGCAAGTCGCTGCCGGAGGATGTAGGAGCCAACGGCCGCCGTCTGTCGCAGTGATACAGCCACAATCGTATCCTTCTATAGTTTGCCTTTTGCGTCTGCCGCAGACCGGCGTCCAAACTAAACCTTCGCTGCCGCCCGTTCAGGCGTTCTGCCGTCCGTCAATTCCGGCGGCAAGCGAAACTCGATGGTTTCCTGCCGGCCGGTCAATTCGCTGACCTCGACCGGCCCCAACCGGCGCAACGCATCGATGACATCCTCGACCAGCACTTCGGGCGCCGAAGCCCCCGCCGTGATGCCGACGGTATGGGCGCCATGAAACCATTCCGGCTGCAGTTCGCTGCCGTCGGCGATCAGATAGCACGGCGTGCCGGCCTCGTTGCCGATCTCGCGGAGCCGGTTGGAATTGGAACTATTTTTGGCGCCAACCACCAGGATAACGTCGACCAGCTTGCTGAGTTCGCGGACCGCGGTCTGCCGGTTCTGGGTGGCGTAGCAAATGTCGCGCGTCTCCGGCCCGACGATATCGGTGAACCGGCGATGCAGCGCCGCGATGATGTCGCGCGTGTCGTCGACACTGAGCGTTGTTTGCGTGACGTAGGCCACCGGCGTGTCAGGCGGAATGTCGAGGGAGGCGACGTCGTTCTCGGTCTGCACCAAGGTCACCGGCTCGGAGATCTGCCCCATCGTGCCCTCGACCTCGGGGTGGCCGGCATGGCCGATGAGAACCAGGCGGCGGCCCTGCGCCACATAGCGTTTGCCCTGATTGTGCACCTTGGTGACCAGCGGACAGGTGGCGTTCAGAACTGGAAGCTCGCGGGCCGCCGCCTCTTCTTCGACGCTCTTGGCCACGCCATGGGCGCTGAAGATGGTGACCGCGTTGGGGGGAACCTCGGACAGGTCCTCGACGAAATGCGCTCCCTTGGCCTTCAGGCTCTCCACCACGTGCTTGTTGTGGACAATCTCATGGCGCACGTAGACCGGCGGACCGTACTTCTGCAGCGCGCGCTCGACGATCTCGATGGCACGTACGACGCCGGCGCAAAAACCGCGAGGCTGGGCGAGTATGACTTTCATCAACGACCTCCAGGCGGGTGCCGGACCGCAGCGTTGGGCCGCAAGAGCCGCGGGTGGCCGCCCTCATGCTCCCTGTCCAATACTTTGGCCACAACGCCGTGACAACCAAATTGGCCATGATTCTGTGACAATCAAGCCCGTTCCCCGTGGTCGCGGGCAGTCGATGCATCATGGTTTCTAAGGAAAATCATGAGCGGAAAGGGGGCTCATTGTCCAGCGCACGCCCCCAACGCGTGCCACCGCAGCCGCGGCCTGCGGTCTCCCCGCCCCCAATTTTCTAGGAAAATATCCATGATTTCACTTTTGTGGCATTTCAGGGCATCTAGTGCCGCGGGAAGCCTAGGGAGATTCCGTGAACGCACTGCTCGCGCCCCCGGGTTCCCGTTCGAACGGAGAAGCCTGCAGCTCCGCGCGCCGGGGAAGTCCTCGTGCCATCTCATGGGCGCTCCGACGGGCGTGCCTCCATTTCGCCTTTCTCTTAACGCCTCAAACGTCGGTTTGCCCCTACCCGCCTCACATCCCACGCCTCAAAAGTCGGTTTGACCTCCTCATCCCATGAAGACACTTACCGCTTTCGTCGTCCGCACGATCGCTTTTTGCATCCACTACCCTCGGTGGGTCATCGCCGGCGCGATCGTGCTCGCGGCGGTGGCGACCTGGTATACCGTCGTTCACTTCTCGATGACGACGGATATCAATCAGCTCATTTCCAGCAACAGTCCGGCACGGCAACGGGAACTGGCATTCGAAAAGGCTTTCCCGCAATTCGACATGATCATCGCGGTGGTCGACGCGCCGACGCCGGAGTTGGTGGAGGAGGCCACCGGCGCGCTGGTCGCACGGCTGTCGCAGCAAAAGAATTTCTTCCGCTCCGTCGAGGATCTGCAGGGCAGTTCGTTCTTCGCGCAGAACGGCCTGTTGTTCGAGCAGACCGACCAGCTCGCGCCGCAGATGAGTATGATGTCGCAGGCGCAGCGGCTCATACAGGTCCTGGCCGGCGACCCGAGCTTGCGCGGCGTGGTCCGCGCCCTGCAGTTCGGGCTGCTCGGCGTCCAGGGCGGCAACATCAAGCTCGACGACATGACCTGGCCGATGACGCTCGCCGCCAACACGCTCGACCAGGTCAAGGCAAATCAGCCTGCGAGCTTCTCCTGGCGCGTGCTGGTTCAGGGCCACGAGGCCAAACCCACCGATCTGCTGCGGTTCGTGAAACTCCAGGCCGTGCTCGACTATTCAGAGCTCGAGCCGGGTCTGAAGGCGAGCAACGCCGTGCGGGCGGCCGCCGCGGACCTCAATCTTGCATCCGCTTATCAAGCGCGCGTGCGGCTGACCGGCCCCGTGCCCATGAACGACGACCAGTTCGCCACGATCAAAGAGAACGCGGTGCTCAACGCCGTCGTGACCATTGGCGTCGTGCTCTTCATCCTGTGGATGGCGCTGCGTTGGATGCGGATCATTTTCGCCGTGTTCGTCAGCCTGGTGGTCGGACTTTCCGTCACGGCGGCGCTGGGTCTGTTGCTGGTCGGCACCCTCAATCTGATCTCGGTGTATTTCGCCGTGCTGTTCATCGGCCTCGGTGTCGATTTCGGCATCCAATTCAGCGTCCGCTACCGGGCCGAGCGGCACGAAGTCGATGGTTTATACGAAGCGCTGCTGCATGCCGCACGCCGCGCCGGCGCGCCATTGACGCTCGCTGGGCTCGCCACAGCGGCGGGCTTTCTTTCGTTCCTCCCGACGGCCTACCGGGGGCTGTCCGAGCTCGGATTGATCGCCGGCCTCGGCATGCTGATCGCCTTTATTTCCAGCATTACTTTGCTGCCGGCCCTGCTGAGCCGGCTCAAGCCGCGGAGCGAGCCGTATCCGCTCGGCTACGCATTTCTTGCGCCGGTCGACGATTTCCTCGAGCGCTATCGCGTACCGATCCTCATCGGCACCGCGCTGGTCATTCTTGGAGCGTCGCCGCTGCTGTTTTGGCTGCGCTTCGATTTCAATCCGATGAACCTGCGCAATCCCAATGTCGAATCCGTCGCCACGTACCTTGCGCTCGAGAAGGATCAGGAAGGCGGCGCCAATGATATCAAGGCACTGGAGCCGACGTTGGCGGCAGCCGACCAGGCGGCCGCCAAGCTCAGGGCCTTGCCTGAGGTTGCGCGCGTGCTGACGCTTTCGACGTTCATTCCGGATCAGCAGGAGCAAAAGCTGCCGCTGATCCAGAATGCGGCAAAGACGCTCGATCCCGCGCTGAACCCGCCCACCGTCAACCCGCCGCCGACGGACGCAGAAAACGTCGCCATCATCAATTCCACGGTTAATGCGCTCAATCGCCTGGCCGACAGCGCGCTCGGTCCGGGCGCCGCGGCGGCAAAGCGGCTTGCCGCGGACATGACGGCGCTCGCCAAGGCCGATCAGGCGACACGCCAGCGGGCCGAAACGGCGTTCGTGCAGCCGTTGCGAACGGTGCTCGACGATCTGCGCAATCTGCTCAAGGCGCACGAGGTCAGCCGCGACAACCTGCCGCCCGAGCTTGTCAGCCAATGGATGACGCCGAACGGCCAAGCCCGGATCGAGATCGCCCCGAGCGGCAATGCCGACAACAATACGACGTTACGGGCGTTCGCGCATGCCGTGCTGAGCGTGGCGCCCAATGCGACCGAGGGCCCGATCTCGATTCTCGAGGCGCGCCGCACGATCATCACCGCCTTTCTCGAGGCCGGCGCCTACGCGCTGCTGTCGATCGCCATCCTGTTGTGGATCACGTTGCGGCGAGTTGGCGACGTGCTGTTGACGCTCATTCCGTTGCTGGTGGCCGGCGTCGTCACGCTGGAAATCTGCGTGGCGATCGACCTGCCGCTCAATTTCGCCAACATCATCGCCCTGCCGCTGTTGCTCGGCGTCGGCGTGGCGTTCAAGATTTACTACATCATGGCGTGGCGCGAGGGGCAGACCAAATTGTTGCAGTCGGTGCTGACCCGAGCGGTGACCTTCAGCGCCTGCACGACGGCGACCGCCTTCGGCAGCCTGTATTTTTCCAGCGATCCGGGTACGTCCAGCATGGGCAAGCTGCTCGCCATCTCGCTGTTGACGACGATGACGGCGGCGGCGTTTTTCCAGCCGGTGCTGATGGGCAAGCCACGCGACGAGGAAGCGCGCGAGTACGCGCAGCGAAAAAGCATCGGCGCTTCGTCAAATTGAAGCGACCTGCCCTGTCGGCCGCGCGCCGTTCTAGCGCCGCGCGGAATTCTGCGGCATTGACGCGGGGTCGGATTTGCGCCCGGTTGCGCCTGTCGGGCGGTGAGGATTGAACGAAGGATCGATCTCGTTATAGGCGGAGTCCGGCAAACGCGTCCAATATTGATTTTGTCCCAACAGTGAAATGCCGAGATAGCCGCGCACGATGAGCGATTGACCGTCCGGCGACAGATTCATCATGGCGCTATAGACTTGGCCGTAGCGCGGATCGAGGATGGTGCCGTCCTCGTAATGCAAGCCGTCGCGCTTCATGCCGCGGATGATGTCGAGGCCCAGCCACGGCTTGTCATGGCGATCGTCGGTGCACCGATCGCATACGACGCTCATGCTCTCGCCCGGTTTCAGATACATTTTCACGATGGTTCCATCATAGATACCGTCGTGATCGCGAATGAGAAACCAGCCGGTGGGCTGCCCGGTGTCTTGATCGATCGCTTGCCAGAGCCCAGCTGCCGTCGGCTCCGCGCCCAACGCGTGACCGGCGCCGAGCGTTAGGAGCGCCATAGCAGCCATCATGTATCTTGCTCGCATCTTGGCTCTCCGAATTTCGATCTCAATCCGTGGCGTTCACGGCGCGGGAACATGATCGTCAGCTGCATTAATTCATAAGTATTCATCGCTGGCCGCGATTATCCAATATGCAACGCCCGCCCCCGGCGCAAGCGGCAAGCCGAGGGAACGAAGCGATAGCAGGCCGAAACAGAGCAGCTCGAGGCGGCAAAATTTTGAATATAGTGTGAAGCCGTGTGTCGCCGTGCGGGCAGAATTTGACCGCTTCCGCTGGCGACTTGCCGTGGAACCAGCGGATTTTCCGCTTGAACGCCGTGTCAACGTTGAGGATCGTAGCGGCGGGCGGGAAAAGCACGGGCCGGACGGCCGGCAGGCGGCGACCAGGGAGAGCAATCATGGCGAACAAGACCATCATAAGCTGCGCGATCACCGGGTCGATCCACACTCCCACCATGTCGGACGCGCTGCCGATCACGCCCGATCAAATCGCGACGCAAGCGATTGATGCCGCCAAGGCCGGCGCCGCGATCCTGCATTTGCACGCGCGCGATCCGCAGGATGGGCGGCCATCGCCGGACCCGAATGTCTTCATGCAGTTCCTGCCGCGCATCAAGCAAAGCTGCGACGCGGTGGTCAACATCACCACCGGCGGCGCCGTGACCATGACGGTGGAGCAGCGCATCTTGGCGGCGCTGCAGCTGTCGCCGGAAATGTGCTCGCTCAATATGGGATCGATGAATTTCGCGCTCTACCCGATGGCGCGGCGCTACAAGAGCTGGAAATACGATTGGGAGGAGAGCTATCTCACCAACTCCGACGCCTATATCTTTCCCAACACCTTTCGCGACATTGATAAAATCGCCAAGCTTCTCGGCGAGGGTCACGGTGTCAAATTCGAGCATGAGTGCTACGACACCGGTCATCTGTACAACCTTGCCCATTGCATCGACCGCGGCATGTTCAAGCCGCCGGTTTTCGTGCAGCTGATCTTTGGAATCCTCGGCGGCATCGGCGCCGAGCTCGACAACCTGCTGTTCATGAAACGCACCGCCGACCGGCTGTTCGGCGAGCAATATTACTGGTCGGTGCTCGCCGGCGGCCGCCACCAGATGAATTTCTGCACCAACGCCGCCATGATGGGTGGCAATGTGCGCGTCGGCCTCGAGGACTCGCTCTATATCGGGCCGGGCAAGCTCGCCAAAAGCAATGCCGAGCAGGTGGCGAAAATCCGCCGCATCGTCGAGGAGCTGGGCTTCGAGATTGCGACGCCGGCAGAGGCGCGCGCGATGTTGGGGTTAAAGGGCGGCGACCGCGTAAAATTTTAGCGGCGCGGACGGTCTTGACCCTTGGGCCGGCCGAACGCTACATCCGGGGCTTGGATCGGGCGGTTAGCTCAGCGGGAGAGCACATCCTTGACATGGATGGGGTCACAGGTTCAATCCCTGTACCGCCCACCATCGACCGTCATTCCGGGTCGCGCGAAGCCCCGAGCCCGGAATCGGTAACCCGAAGATTCACCGTACCGGTGAAGGGCAACTTTTCCGGCAGCGATTATGGATTACGGGCTCGCGGGCCAAAGCCCGCGCCCCGGAATGACGCGTTGAGGCAACCGCGCCTCGGGCTGTCACATCCCCTCGGCCTTCTTGCGCTTGTCGCAGTCGCTCCAATATTGCGGCCACTTCATTCCGGGGGGCCTCGTTCCGGCCGCCTTTGCGGCCTTCCACTCGGCGCCGCAGGCGCGCTCGCGCGCGATCATCGCAGCACGTCCTCCGGTCGCCGGCTTCTTCTCCGCGGCGGCGGCGGCCGGGGGCGAGGCGGCCGGTTTCTCGGCTGCTGGCGGCGGAGTCGGGGCCGGCGCTTCGCCGCCGCATTCCGCCTTACGGAAGTCATTCCATTTCATGCCGTTGAGAGTGCCGGCAGCCTTGGCCGCCTGGTATTTGGCGCTGCACTCTTTCGCCGTGAGAGCGTAAGCCGGCGCCGGTATCGATGCGGTGGCCAGAACGGCGACGAACATTCCCGACGCGATCAATAAAACGGTTTTCATGGTGGAAATTCTCCTATGCCGAGGACTGATGGCGAGACGCTCCGCGTGGAGCACTCAACGCCGGCGCTTAGATACCAGTGGCGTCGGTCACGCATTTCTTGGTGAAGCTCGTCTTGGCCGCGCCGGCCAATTTCTTGTCGGCGGCCTGGGTGTCGCAGCTCGCTTGCGCATCCTTGGTGCATTTCGTCATGAAGCTTGTCTTTGCTGCGCCAGCAAGCTTCTTGGCGGTCGCTTGATCCGCGCAAGAGTCCGCCATGGCGGCGGTCGTGACGAAACAAAGTGAAGTAAGAGCAATTGCGATGGTCTTCATTTTCCTCTCCCTAATGGGCATCTCAAAGCGAGAATTATTTGCGCGCGCAGGTCAGGTAGGCTTCAGCGTGCCGTTCGGCGAAGCCTTGTCGACGATTTCCGGCAGATACTGCGCCAAGAGCTTGAGGGTCTCGTCGACAGGCAGTCCGAGATGACGGGCAAACTCCTGCAGCTGGGCGTTGCCGAGAACGGCTTTCAACTGGTCTTCGGTGATCGGAAGATTGGTGCCGTTGCCGAGCCACGATTGCACCTGAGGGCCGAGGCCGCCCTGCTGCAGTGCTGTAACGAGGCCGTTGAGATCGTGGTATTGCGTCTTCGCCAGCACGGAGTTGATCAAGGCCGGCAGCGCTGCCGCCTCCACTTGACCGAGCGCGCCTTTAAGCGCGCCGCCAAGGCCCAGACTGTCCAAAAGCCCCATGTTCTTCCCCCAATGGTAGAGGTCGTGGTGCTATGCAGAAGTCAATCAAATCCGCGACGAGCCTAGCCGAACATCGGGGTTGGCACCAGAGGCTCCGAGACGTATCCACCCGCGGACGGCAAAGCCGCGAGACCCCCAGAAAACGAAAAATCCCTAGCTAGCTGGCTTACGCGCAAACAACCCAAACGCCGCGATTGCCGCCAGCGCCAGCGAAATCAGCACGTTGTAGCCGGCAAGCGAGATGCCGAGAAAACGCCACGCCGCTTCGTCGCAGCGCACCACCTGGACCGACTGCAACTGATTGAGCAGCGGCCCCTTGGCCGAGAAATCGGTCACTGGGCCCGTGCAGTCGGTCGGGCCGGACCACCAGCGCCACTCGACGCCGGCGTGATAGGCGGCAAGCGCGGCGCCACAAAGGACCGTGGCCATGATCGCGACGAAGCCGACGATAATCAGGGCCCGCGGCGCCCGCACCAGCGCCGCGATCGCCATCAGCAGCGAGAGCGGGATCACGATGTGGTAGGGCAGACGTTCTTCGAGACAGAGCGGGCAGGGCATCAGCTTCAGCACGTATTGGAAATACCAGGCCCCAAGAATCGTCGCGGCGCTGAGCACACAAATTGCCAGCGCCGCGGCGGCGGCCGGATCGCGGCGAAGTTGTTCGCTCCAGGTCGCCTTCATCGCCAAGCCGCCTTCATCGGGGTCTCTATCTCGATTCCGCTACCGCGTTCGCGGCCCTGCAATTTGCCGATCCTGGACGCGGATGCAAGCCCCGAAAGCTCACCGGGCGGGCGGCGTCGCCGCGGGTTGATTTTCTTTTGCCGAGTCCGAGGGTCAAAGATATAGATATCGGCTGGAGCATGATCCGGAAAAGTGGTAGCCGGTTTTCCCAAGCGATCATGCTCCACGAAAGAGGCGGCAATCGTTTCACTCTGCCGATTGCCGCTCTGGGCCCGTGTGGCGGAACTGGTAGACGCGCACGACTCAAAATCGTGTTCCGCAAGGAGTGGGGGTTCGATTCCCTCCACGGGCACCACTAAGATGCTCCATAGTTGTTCGCTGTTCTCCATAGCGTTGCAATTTCAATAGCTTAGAAGATTTTCAATAACCACTGTTCTCCATGGCACCCTGTGACATACCCGCATTTTGCGGGTACGATTCTGGGTACGTTTCTGTCCACAAACACGGGTCGTACCCACATGCACCTCCGATCGCTTGGCGTGCAAAACGCTGCGCCGAAGGAGAAGCCGTACAAGCTCTCAGATGGCGGTGGACTGCATCTTCTCGTCCAGCCCAGCGGCAGAAAGCTTTGGCGCTTCCGCTATCGCTTCGCGGGAAAGGAAAACATGCTTGCGCTCGGGTCCTTCCCCGCGGTGTCGCTAGCAACTGCCCGCGCAAGGCGGGACGAAGCGCGCGAGCTGATCGCCGACGGCAAAGACCCCTCTCACCAAAAGAAACTTGACAAGATCGCAGCAGCGACCGCCGCCAACAACACGTTTGGTGCGATCGCCGAAGAGCATCTTGCGGCTTTGAAGGAGAACGGCGCGGCGGAGGCGACGCTCAACAAAATCCGCTGGCTTCTCCTTGATCTGGCTTCAACCCTTATCAAGCGGCCCATTGCCGAGATTACGCCCGCCGAGATTCTCCTTATCCTCAAGCGACACGAGAAGGCCGGACGAAGGGAGACGGCGAGAAGACTTCGCGGTGTGATCGGAAAAGTCTGTCGCCTCGCCGTAGCGACGTTGCGGGCGCCTTCTGATCCGACGTATGCGCTGCAAGGCGCATTGCTGGCTCCTACGGTACAGCATCGTCCGGCGATTACCGAAGAACGGGAGCTGGGAGCGTTGATGCTCTCGATCGACGAGTACGACGGCTGGCCAACGCTGCGAGCCGCGCTGCAATTTCTCGCCCTGACCATGGTTCGGCCAGGCGAGGTGAGGCATATGCGTCGCATGGAGGTTATTTGGCCCAAAGCCATATGGCGCATTCCGGCCGAGCGGATGAAAATGAGGCGGCCTCATGATGTCCCGCTTTCGCGACAGGCCCTCGCGGTGTTGCGCGAGGTCTGGAAGCTATCCGAGGGCGATCGGCTCGTCTTTCCCTCAATCCGGTCGCCATTGAAGCCGCTTTCGGAAAACGCCATGAACTCCGCGCTGCGGAGAATGGGCTATGCGAAGGATGAAATGTGCGCCCACGGCTTCCGCTCGGCCGCGAGCACAATCCTGAACGAGAGGAACTTCGATCGCGATGTGATCGAGGTTGCGCTGGCCCATAAGGACGAAGATGAGACGCGTGCGGCGTACAACAGAGCACGGTATTGGCCGCAGCGCGTCGCACTCCTACAAGCGTGGGCTGACCTTCTGGATGAGTTCAAAACGCTCGCCGGTTCTAAGACTGACGTGGCCCGCGCATCGTAGGCTTCTTTACGTCTCCGGTGCGTTTTGACCGCGGGATGGTTACCGACGCGCCAGCTTTTCACGGTAACCATGGCGCACCATGCACCTCTTGAACTTGCATTCCCAGCAATCTAAACTTCAAGTGCTGCTAGCAAAACCTAGGAGCATCGCGATGTCTCCGCAAACCCGGAGACTCGGATGTCTTACAAGGTGAAGCTGCCGCTCTACCTCTCGTGGAGCGCGTTGAAGAAGCAGTTGGGGTGGCCTTACAGCAGGACGCAAACGGGTCGGTTGATGTTTGATCCCGCATACGTGCACAACGCATTCCCGGCTTGCCGGAAGCTTGGTCCGTACCGGAACAGTCACCCGATCTGGTTCACACCTGAGGTGCTCGACTACTTCAAGCGGCACGGTCTGGCCGTTCCTGAGAACATTGAGTTCGATGGGAGTGGCGAAGACTGACTGAAGCCTGCCGAGGGCGCCCGGTGGCCACTGGGCGCCCTCAACTCTCCTTCCGGTGCTTTGCATGCGAGCAGTGATTTTAGCTGCGGTACTGTTTGTTGTTAGCGTCCACAGCGCTGTCGCTCATGGCGCCATCTATTGCGGTGAACTGCGCGGCCGATTGCATTGTGTGGCTGCCGTACGGTTTTACAATTACCCCGAAGCTGCCGCTAAGGCTGAAGCGCTGTGCAAAAGCTATGGCTTCGTGAATTGCCGCTACTACTTGGGACCTCTCGTCAACTGGTGCCGTTCCATCGCCTTGACTCCCGCTGGGACATCCATGTGGAGCACCGCTCCCACAGAACAGGACGCGCGCAAGCTGGTAAACGCAAATTGTCAACGGCAATTTGGTAACTGCACGAATATATTCGCGGCGTGCGAGACATCAGATAATCCTGCCGACATCCACGGCTCACCGGAGCTGGTCGGCTGGGGCGGCGAAGGCGCAGATGCTCCTCCGCCAGCGGTCGTTGCACCACCCACTGAGCCCGATGTCCCAGCCATGGATTGGGGCAAGATAATTGAAGGAATCATTTGGTACGAGCGCAAAGTTCTCGGTGCCGCCATTGGCATCAATGCAATTTTATTTATCAGCCTCTTTCAGGTCATACGAGCCAACAGGCATCGACTGTATATTTTGGCGGCGCTGACCTTGGCAAACATCACTCTGTATTTCGCGCTCCCGCCGATTCTGCAGTCATTGCGTGGTATCTATGATCTTTACACTGCACTCTACGTCATTCAGCGCACAGCAGAAATCGGAATCCTCACCACCGGTTTATCGTTCGCGATTCTTTCCGTTATCTCCCTTATCAACGGCGGACTCCCCGACTCGCTGCCAACAGCATCCAAGCACATCGAGGTCTTGATAGTGCGATCACAGCGGAGGAATTGGCTCAATCGTGTTGTGTTCATGATCGACGTGCGGATGGGCGTGAGCTTGGAACAGCTCCAGTTGATGAAAAAATATCGTTTGGGGAGGACCCTCGTATTCGATAGCGCCCGTCGAGAGCGGCAGAACGAGCTGGCTCGCGCGCAGTGGGAGATGGCTCGCGAGAAGGCCAGCAGGACCATATGTCTGTGGCGCGAGGAATGGCGCGGCTTCTTTAAACGAATCTACTATCTCATTCGCGCCCTCATCAGCTTTCTTCTCGGTTTTCTGTTCATTCGCGTTACGCTCGCAAAACTAATCAAAGGCTCGCATATAGAGAGCAAGAGCTTGGACACGATTCTCGCCGCCAAGCACGCCATAGAGACGGCAGCCACAGACTTGAAGAGATATCTTGAAGTGGCGGAGAGCTTCGATGGGCGGGAGGATCTCTTTGAGCCCTCATGATGTGTTTACGCCATTCCTCCGCCGCTTCAGCGACGAGCACGCTCGCTCTCTGTCGGAAACGCGCAAGCTTTACTCCCGTGTCACCGCAGCACACCGCCAAAGTCAGTGGGGCCAGCAAGACGCCCTTGGGCGGACGAGCCGTGCGATCTTGGAGGCGGTGTGCGACCGCGTCACATTTCCAGAGTATGAGCCGTTAGCGGAGGCGATCCGACGATGCGTGTACGAGCTGCTCGCGCTTGAGAGCACGATTTTCTCCCGACCATCTGTCGATTTTTCCAAGCCACTGTCACTCAAAGAGCACGTTGACCTAAACCGCTTTCTTCGAGCACAAGAGCATTTCCTGGCACATCAAGACCGTGTGTGCGAATTGCTCGTCAGCGCCATCGGAAACATGACCGGCACGGTGGTTGAGTCGTCGCCGAATCTCTTCGGCAGCGCATTCTGCGTGCCTCTCCTCAGCCTCGTAACGGACCCCGGGAAGCTCCTGGACTGCCTGACTAGTATCTTTTTCAAGAATGAACACTTCAACGCGGGACTCTTCGCAGAACTTTGCGAGCGCCTGCATGACAACATGTGTAGGGCTTCGGGCGTTCCGTCGGACGGGTCGTCCAAGAAGCCGCTCATATGGCCAAGCGAGGCGAAGTTGTCGCCGCAAGAGCTGGCCGACACCTACCTCGCCGGCACGCCGCTTCAGTCGCTGTTGTTGACGCCTTGCCCATTTGCGCTCCCCGATGAGCAACGGTTCTCCGGCCAGTGGGTTGTCGCGCCTCCGGGGAGAGGCAAAACAACCTTGCTGCATTCGATGATCGTCCAAGACCTGTCAACGGACGCGTCGGTCATTCTCATTGACAGTAAGGGTGACCTGCTCGACCCGATCAAGCGGCTAAGAGGCATCGCAGAACGGCTTGTGCTCGTCGAGGCGGACACGCAGCATCCAGTGGCACTCAACCCGTTGGACATTCCCAGGACCGGCGCCCACCACGCGGTGTCGCTGCTCGAATATGTCTTTAGTTCCCTGTTGGATGCGAAGATGACTTCGCTTCAGCAGACACTTTTCCGTTCAGTCCTGCCCGCGCTAATAACGGTCGTGCCTAATCCGACCTTGGAGAAGTTTCGCGATTTCATGGCGAACGGCGCCTCAGGGTATCGCGACTATCTGGAGCAGCTTCCACCCGATCAACGGGATTTCTTCTTCAACAAGCACAATGGGTTCGATTCGAAAACGTACCAGGAAACTCGCAATCAGCTTATCTGGCGCCTGCAGCTCCTTATGTCCAATCCTGTCTTCAAGGCCATGTTCGCCGCGCCCAAAACGAAGCTCGATATCGGCAGGGAGATGGATGCGGGCAAGGTCATTCTCATCAGCAACTCGAAATCAGCCCTTGGCGACGAGGGCGCCGAGTTCTTCGGGCGCTTCTTCATCGCGCTCATCCTCGCGGCGGCCCAGCAGCGCTCCGGCCGAGCCGCATCGCAGAAGCTCCCCTGCTACGTGTATATAGATGAATGCCAGACCGTTATCAGCCGTGACACGAAGATAGCGACCATCTTGGATGAATGCCGATCCCAGAAGATTGGGCTCATCCTCGCCCACCAGCGAACAGAGCAGATCAAAGACCCGGACGTGTTGGGGGCGCTTTCCAACTGCGCAATCCGCTTCGCTAACAGCGACGACGAAGCCAAGTACCTGTCTGAGAAGCTTCGCACCAGCGCGGATTTTCTCCGCACACTCGGCCGGGGCCGCTTCGGCGCATTCGTGCGGGATGTGACGAGACGAGCGGTGGCGATCGACGTGAGCCCTGTTGACTTCTCGGACTATGAGCAGCTCAGGGACGACGAATACGAGGCCATTAGGCGGCATATGCGCGAGCAATACGGGGCGTCAGCGGTGAAGGAGCCTCCCACAGAGCAGCAGCCTGCAACTGCGCCAGAGGTACCGATCTCGTCGGGAGAGCCGCCGAGCGACGCGCCGGCAGCCTGGTGAGGCGAAAAACTTCCTAACTGCGTGGTAGCGCATGGCGACCCCGGCTATCCCCGGTTCGCCCCAGTGTCCGTTTTACGTGACTGCGAATTTCGCTAATGCCGTCGCTATGGACGCGCCTCCGAAGCCACGCAATTCACGATGGGACAGGGCACCCGTTCTCGATAGCAACGGGCGGCAGAAGCGTGCGCTCCTCACGGACCGGGATATAGAAATCCTCAAGCTCCTCGCTCGCTACCGCTATCTTCCTATCGACGATATCCACGGCTTCGTCGGTGGCAGCCGCAAGGGACTTGCGCATCACGTCAACCTGCTTTCACGCGAGCCGAACCTGTATCTGAGGCGGCCACCGCAGCAGCGAGAGAGCGCCGATGCCAACCACCGCCCGCTTATCTATGAACTCGATCGGCGCGGTAGGGTTGTTTTGCAAGAGCGCGGGTTACCTGTTTCTGTGGGAGCGTATCATCACAACTTCGCCCATGAGCTGATGGCCTGCCGGATCATCGCCGCCTTTGAGCTTGCCACGATTGCGGACCCCTCGCTCCGCTTCATCGCGTGGGATGAAATTATCGCGAACCCAAAAACGCCCCAGACGATATACAACTCCCCGACCGGCACACGCATCCCGATCTCATTTACGGTCGGCGCCAAACAGCACAGCATGGAGATATGTGCTGATGGCAAGCCGTTCGGTATCGAGTATCACCGGCCGGGAGAAGCGCCTGTGTATCGCTTCTTTCCTGGCGTAGAGGCCGACACGGGTACCGAGCCTCTTCAAGCCTCCGACATTGAGCGGTCATCGATCTTCAAAAAGCTTTTGGCGTACTTAGCGATAGAGCGGGACCTCACATACCGCTCGCATCTTGGGTTGCCCAACCTATTCGTCCCATTCGTAACCCGGACCGACTCGCGCATGCGATCGATGATGGGCCTCTTGGAAGGGCTTACCGAGGGTCGCGGCTCGATGACTATTCTTTTCAAGACCTTCACACCGCACGCCGCCTACACTCCCCGCGACCACATGCTGGCGCAGCCATGGCAACGGGCCGGCTTCTCACTTCTTAGTCTTCATGGCCGGACCAGCACCGATTGGAAACATTCGCCGTAGACGTCCGTGTGACAACGCCCGTAGGGATGCTTGGACGATGGGCAGCATAACTTCTGTCAAGCGGCAGGCTTTGTGATCTGGGTGGGGGCGTTGGGCGCGAGGATCGTGCGCGGGAAAAATTCACAGTATTGATGCTCGTTAAACCACGCGCATTTGAAATCGAATAGTGGGATGCCGGTCAGGTGCGAGAGCGCAAGCGCGTAGACTGTCAGCTGCGCGAATGGCTTGTTGGTCTTCGTGTCCGGCTTGTAGTCGAGGATGTGGACAGCGCCGTTCCTGACTTGGAGAAAGTCGATGTGGCCGGTAATGACGCGCTCGCCACGCGGGGTCTTCCGGGCGAGGCTAATCCCCCACCGCGCTTCGATGGTGGCGATGTCAGAGTCCCGAAGCCATATCGGTATTTCGACTGCGATGGTGACAGAATCGTTTGCGAGCATAAATCGCTGAAGCGTCTCGTGCCGCAACTTGTTATTGCCGATTGCGGGAATAATGAGCGCTGCGGCTTCGGTCGCCGCATTCTCTCTTATATTGACGATCGCGCGCGTGGTATCGGCGAACGTTGCTTTTGCCTGAGAGGCGCGGGATTTGGTATTCCCTTCCCCGCTGAAAAGCTCGTGCGGACAATCCGTCGGCACGTGTTCGAGAAAATCGGCGAGCGGCGCAAAGCGTTCGTCGCCTTTGCGCTTGTCGTCGAGCGCTCCGACGCGCAGGAAGTCGAGCTTCGGGCGGTGGTAGGCGAAGCTGTAAACTTGGCGGTGGTAAAGCTTGATAGTGCGGATCGTCTGGGACGCGGGATAGCGGGAGAGGCCGTGGGCGCGGAGCCGGCGATAGCTGCAATGGCGCTTGTACTGCTCTAGCCATGACGTGACGGTCGATGGCGACACATTCCGGTGGGTCTTCTTCTTGAGGCGGGCAGCGGTTTCTTCCAGCGTGAAGCCGAGATCGTAGTCGGTGAGAGCCGAGAGGATCATGCGCAGCGGATATGTTTTGTTGTGGAGGGCCGATGGGCCGGGCGTGAACGTGCGCTTGCAAGAAGCGCAGTTCCACAGCTGCACGATTTCAAGCTTCTTCTTGCGGGTGCCGCGGCGCATCAGCGAACGCCCGCCGCAATGCGGGCAAGCTTCCGGCTGTTTGGCGGTGAGCGGAGCGCGGGCGCTGCGTGGAATGGCGGTCATACGCGAGAGGCGCTCACCCTACCATGAAGCTCACGGAAATCGAAAATAGAGCACACGCATTTTGGAGGCGGGGTGGCTCACGGATTTTGGAAGGCGGCGAGTGGTTTGGCGGAGGTGTTGAGCGGTCGGCGGGGTGTCTGTTGTTGGCGGTAGTGTTGAGGGTTTTGGGGAGCCGGGGGTTGTTTGGTAAAGTGATCGATCTGGGTGCGGCCGTTGGGCCGCTCCCCTATCGGATATGCCGAGCTGTAAAAATTGCGATCATGGCGGGAGGGACCACAATTGGATATCGGCGCCGTGTTCGCGTTGCGGAGGGCGGAATCCTAGTTGCCCGTTTTGTTTTGAGAAATACCAGCAGCGCAGGAAGCGCGGGCAATGCCGGCACCCCGGTTGCCGCTGCGGGAAGTATGTGCCGCCGCTGAGCGATCAGCCGCGGCCGGTCAATAAGTTCGCGGGACGGCTACTGTATCGGAAGCCGCGTTGAACCGGTATGGGGCGTCTTGGAACTCCGTGGGACTCTACCTAATTTAGAAAACGACCCCAGCCGCTTTGGACGGCTGGGGCCAGGGACAGCATCAGTGCAACGTGCGTAGCCTGACACTGCAAGTCCATTCAGATTATATTCCTAATAAGGAAAGAAGCAATGAAGGGCAAGCACTTGCGTTTGAGCTGCCTCCGCAGATCAGCAGAGGAGAGCTCTCATGAGCGCAAAGGACGAGCCGAAGGTTGTTGATGTTCGTGTGCGTGAAATCAACACCTGGCTTGATAGTCATGAGGCGACGGTGACCCTCGAAGATGGCAGCAGTGCCACTTGCAGAGGGCCCAGTGAGGCCAGCGCAATTAAAGACGCAGCCTACAAGGCCAAATCCGGCGGCTGGACGTTGTGGTAATTCAAAAACCATGCACCTGGCCCGAACACCGGGCCGGGTGCTTCTAAGCGCTAGGGCAAGACCGGCGAGTGGAGGGCTGGTTGGATATCGCGGTGTCGAGCGCACGGAAATTGGAAATGATGGGGTCCCGTCGGGGCTCTGTCGAGCACTATGCAACGTGTCGCTCGCGAGCGGCTTCACATTCGGAACAGTTGGGATCGCAGACCCATGCGTCTTTGGCGAACCACTCGTGGGTCACGTGGCAGAGCGGACAATAGGTCCGACTGAAGAATACCGGGGAGGAGCGAAAGGCCGCGAAGTTAACGTATCTGCCCGTGGGGATTACGCACCCTGTCTTCGGGCAACGGATCATTAAGGGGTGCTCTTGCTGCGGCTGCATGGGGGCCTGCGTACTTCACTGATGTGAAGAAGAGACAAAACCCCGGTGGCGGTTTCTAGGCTTTGTTAAGGCGCGGCGCCTTCACTCGATTCCAAAATATCTTCTCGAGTTTGAATACAAGCCGCCGTAATTCCTGATCACGCCAACTGAAGCGGCCCCGACCGGAAGTTCACCGATCAAGGCCGCTTCAACGCTCAGGACGCCACAAAACTATGAAGCTTAGCGTCGCGCAGAAAGGTTTAAAAAGGCTTGAAATCGCTGTCCCGAACCAGGTCACGGATATTGGAATCTGAGGTCACGGCGGAATTTGACCAGCGCGGATTGCGCCAATTCGTGCTGATCGCGTTTTCCACTCGTAGCATCATCGATGATGCTTTTTGCTATTATTTGCCGTGCAATTTCGACGTGTCGTTCTGAGGCGAAATGGGTGCCGCTCGCTTGAACGGTTTTCCAAACTTCGTCGAACGCACCGACCAGAATTTGAATCGTCTCAGGGTCAAAAACCCTATCTGCCCTGAGCGTGCTGACGAGTTTAAGCACCGCGGCGCCCCTGCTGCTGGGCTCATGTCGATGGCGACGTTTGAGACGAGATGGCCTAATCCGTGCCCATTGCTTCGTCAACGCTAATGCTACCGGGGCCGAAGACCATTACGTACATCAATCCGCCCGCTATGGTGATGTTCTTGTAGAAATTGAACATGTTGGCCAGGTCTCCGACCCGCAGGTGCACGCCAAAGGCAGTGTATAGGCAGAGAACGGCGAGCACTCCCGCGACCCAATGAGTTGCGAACCCGACCAGAAGTGCCAAGCCGGCGCCTAAGTTTATCAAGATGGAGAGCCAAATCGCAATGTCGGGATATGGAACGTGCACGCTGGCGAAATACTTCACAGACGCACCCGGATCGGCCAGTTGGAGTATGCCCTGCCAAATGAACACGCTGGACAGCAACACGCGCCCGAGTGCAAGTGCGTAGTTTTTGCTTGTGTGCACGGCGCGTCCCCCCTTAACACGATACGCTACCGCGCGAGCCTAACAGTTGGCGTCTAGAGGGACAATGTCACGGATTTTGGAATGTTATATTAGGCGTCGGATTTTGGATGGTTAGGTCACGAATATTGGACGCGGGACGCGTCACGGATTTTCGAGGGTTTGACCCTGCTGCGGGGCTTGGTTGAGCGGTGGAAGAGGGGCCTGTTGCGGACGCGGAAACAGAAGAGGTTGCGGTGTCCCCTTCCCCGGTGGTTGAGGTGGCGGCTGTTGGCTGGCTGGAGGTGGTCGGGTTGTGACTGATCCGCTACAGGCGGTCGGGCGAGCGGCGTGCGCTGTGGTACACGCGGGCGATTTCGATTTTGGGGGTGGATCGATGCCGAAACCTTGTTCTTTGGACTTGCGCGAGCGCGTGCTGGAAACGGTGGAATCGGGCGCGTTGCGGCGGTAAAGTATCCTATCGGTTCACGCTCGGGTTCAAGACCATGAAGGAGGTGCGATCGTGCCAGCCCACCAGACCCAGAACGATTTGGCGTCGAACACCAAGAGTGTCATCGTTAAGCTCCTCAATGCGCGGCTTGCGGACGCGATCGATCTGGCGCTCCTGACCAAGCAAGCGCACTGGAACGTGAAGGGGCCGCAGTTCATTGCCGTTCACGAGATGATTGACTCGTTCCGGACCGAAGTCGATAGCCATGTCGATACTGTGGCCGAGCGCATCGTCCAGCTCGGCGGCACCGCGCTCGGCACCACCCAGGCCGTCGGCAAGGCGACCACACTCGCGCCCTATCCGACGGACATCTACAAGACGAAGGATCACTTGAACGCCTTGATCGAGCGCTACGGAAAAGTCGCCAATGCGACCCGGGCGGCCATCGACGAATCGAGCGAAGCGGGCGATGCCGATACGGTAGATATTTTGACTGCCTTTTCCCGCGCCCTCGACAAGTCGCTCTGGTTCCT
>Ga0187876_1000471_pt1 | contig 41391 bp, 35 predicted proteins | sample June2016WEW_17_4_FD_133000 | JGI IMG/M metagenome (GOLD analysis project Ga0187876, IMG submission 133000) | Peatland microbial communities from SPRUCE experiment site at the Marcell Experimental Forest, Minnesota, USA - June2016WEW_17_40 | ecosystem: Environmental > Terrestrial > Soil >...
GCTCACCGCCGGAGGGACTGGGCGTTTCTTCGAGTTATGCACGGCGCAAGACGCGCTGCGGAAAATAGGGGATGTCGGTGCAGCCCCTCAAAGGGTCGGGCCGTCCGTTTCGCCCGGTTGAGTGATGCCGTTCCATTCGCGTGACATAAAGACACAACAAAGCTAATCAGGTCCCCTTGACCAGCACGTGTATCGGGCGCTATTACCAGAATGCTCCAAATCACTGCATTACCTTCCCGCCCACGATGGCTGTCGAATGGCACAATGCTGAAGAAAGCTAGTGCTTTGAACGCTACTGTTTCACTCACAGCGACAACAAGTAGCTTGCCGGCAAACATGCCGAATATACTCCGTGGCGCCACGCCTCCGCGTCGCGGCGCAGTCGACGATTTCCCCGTAAGCAGTAGGATGATGTGTAGCAGCAAAACTAAGCAGCGATACCCGCGCGGCCCCGCATAAAGTACTCCGCTTCATCGCAGTATAGTCACTGTTCTTTGGTACAGGATGATGGCGAACACGATGACGCAAATAACGACAAACATGGCGATGTTTCGTCTCCACGCCAGATTAATCACCGAGGGCTTGGTGAGCTCGACCAGCACGAGGAATTCAATGATAATGAGTATGAGAAAGATCTCGATCGAGTAGACGTTGGATAAGGCCAAAAGAGCGATGGTGCCAAATGTGAGCGCTAGTAGACTGTAGACAAAACGCTGCGTCTCGGTGAGAATCATACTGTTTAGCCAGGTAGGAGCTGGTTATCAGTAAATATTAGTTTCCGTATAAAAAACGTTTGTCACGTGCTTTCTGCGGCGCTTGCATCGAAAAACGCGGTGAATGGAGAGATGCTCCTCGCAGCCGGACGGCACGTGAAGCGGTCGGTCGGTGCCGGTGCTCCGGCGTTCCTCGCTGAGCGTCCACAATGATTGTCGTGAGACGCAGAGCGCACGCAAATCCTCTCTTGTGTTTTATTACGCGTCTCGCGGGGTTCGTAGCCTAAGGGCAAAAGCAGTGCCGTGTCTGTTAAGGCCGTCAAATCATCATTGATCCGTGCCGGAGTCGATGAAGAAGAGCTACGCGCCACGATGCTAGGCGCAGGGTTTGAACCGCTTTAAGCTACTCAACTCGACGGTTACAGCTGCGACAAAAGACCTGATTTCGCAGGGCGTCGCTTTGCAAAACACGTGAACCTTCTTCGGCGCTTGGATAGAATCTCTTGCCACCTGGAGTCCCTTTCGCGTGTTTCCTCAGCGCCAGATTGTTTGGAGTGTCGCTGCGCAATTCAAAACGATACCCGTGAACTGCTGTAATAGCTTAGCCACGTAAACGACCGTTCATCTCGAGTCCTTCGCGCTTGCCGAGGCGCAGCTTGATCGTTTCTGCTATTAGGAAGCTGCCAACTCGGACAGAGTTTACGGTTTGGTGACGTTGACCCAGAAGTAGGTTTCTCGGTAGGGTGCTGAAAAGTCGGAATTCCGGTACAGCAAGAATTCCATCTTCATGTTCTGCCCTATCTGATCGGGTTTCAACGGGACGCTTTTCTGAAACGTTTCGCCGTTTGCGAGCGTAAAATTCTCCGTGTACAGGGTTGTCGCGTTTGAAGTACCGTTGAGCCTTATCACCAAATCGTACGTGGTGTCCCGCTGCTCTTGATTGACTACCCCGACCGTCACGTTCTTCACTTGACCAAGGACGTACTGGGTCGGATAGTCAACTGCGGTTCCGGACGGACCCAGGATATAAAGCTCCGTAAACGTATCGCCGGTGGGGGCGAGCACCAGGTACGCAAACGTAGCCGTCGACACAACGATTGAGATTAGGATAACTGCAGTCAGTGCTTTGTCGAAGCGCGTTGGTGATTGCGAGACGATTCGCCTTGTGCTGTCGGCAACGTCACGCGCACGCACTGCGAACCGTTCGACTTGAGGGACGGCCGCTCTGCGAACAATGCTTACGTAAACGCAGACAACAACGAACCCTACAGCGCAAGCCATGAGAGGATCCAAGCGAATCAGCCACGATGTGTAGTTAAGACCCACGCCGATGAGGCCGAGGGCACAAATGCTGAAGCCGAAAGAGAGCGCTATTCGTTCGATGTCGCTAATGTCTTCTTTTCGCGGAAAAAAAGCAGCTATGAAAACGTAGCCGGGAACGAGAAGTACGAACACTAGACCGAGCAAGGGCCGCACAAAGGTGCTATCCAGATAGGGCACGAAAACCAGCGCGACCGTGGCAATCGCAATACCGAGTGCTAATGCCAGATCAAAATGCCCGTTCACGAGGGTATCTGCACGGGTGGCGGCGCGTCGCAGCCAGGAAGAGTTGACCGATCGCTGCGTTTTCATCGTTTTCATTGAGTAGTGGCCGAGTAATTCTGTTGCCGACGTGTCATCAGTTAGCTAGCGCTTTCTCGACGTGCGTTTGGCAGGGCTCGTGTGTAAGTGACTGCAACAGATGTCATCACTGGCTCTATTTAAATAAATGGTTGCGCGACCAAAGTTGGCAAGCGCGATACCTGTTGAATCCACCGGCTCTCGGCTAGACCGCTGTGAGCGCTCCAAGGTGACCCGCCGCGAACCTAAAACGGCGTTTTTCGACACCCTGAACGGCCTTCTCTCAACACAAGACGATCCGCGCGCTTGTGCGGCGATCGTCCCGATGAGACCGCCAAGGAAACGGGCCTAGTTGTATAATGCCCTCGGCGCGGCTTTGTGTGTGTGCGCACCCCCAATGACTTTAGCCCGATCTTATGGGAGAAGCCTATCCAAGCAAAAGCCAACACGATGAGCTATCAAAACACAGCAGTTCTACCACGCAGAAAGCTTCACTATCATGCGACGCTGTTAGTTGACAAGCAAGACCTCGTCCGCGCCTGTTGTATAGATAACGTTAACGCTTCGATCGTTCTGAAGCTTATTAATGTCCACTTGAGTGATCGCGGGAAATCCATAGATGCCCATGACGGGGCTGTTGTTCAGCGCCGGATTTTCAGCCACCGCAAGTTGCCGGTCCTCGCCAAAGGCGATCAAGCTGTCGTTTGATAAGGAGCTCCTGAGGGTTGTGTGGTTAGTATAGCCAAAATGAGGGAGTATAGGTTGTTCTGCCACCCAACTCCAACTTTGTGTGGGCGTATTGCCGACCGGAAAAGCAATTTGGGCATACCCGTATGTTCCTATGAGCGGTGTATACCAGTTCTGTAATGCATTATCCTGGTACGTAAAATCCCAGTTTACCTGCGATATCCACGGTGAGCGAAAAACTGCGCCAACTGCTAAGAAAGAGGGGATTATAATGATTGCACCAACCAACAACGCCCCATACTTTCTCTTGTCGTTCACGATCGAAAGTGGAAGTGCCGCCAATATCGGAATCCATGCCCAAGCGGGACTCGCCGAAAAAAATCGACCCAGGGTCTCCTCAGCAGTGCCTGCGAACAGGAAGAGGCTTCCCAAAGTCGTCGCAATCGCAGCGACTGCCACTATGAAATAGTTGCCTATGTTCTTGTCGCGGCGGTAAAAATGAAGCAGGATAATGCCAATAGCGATGACAGAAATCGCACAACCGAAGATCTGCACCCCATAGGTCTTGAGCACAAGCACTGTCTCGGCTTGAAGACCGAGGCTGCTCGCTCCTTCTAGCTCCGCTGTGCGCGGAATTGTTACTCGTTCACCCATCAGCCACGCGATTACATTGCTTGCAAAGCTATTCTCTGCTTTTTGCACGTAGAACCAAGCAAACCAAGCAAAAGCCGCTAGCAGCCCCATAGTAAATGAAAGATGGGTCCGTGTGATTACCCGTCGACCTTTCAGAATTGCTTCGGCAAAAAACATGCTGAACAGGCAAAGGACGAGAACGAGCGAGATAAGAGGGTGAATAAAAGGGAAGATCAATAACACGACGATGAGGAGGGGGGCGTATCCTCTGTCATTTCTTACTTTAAACGCGAGATAAAACGCGAGAGGCAACATGAGAATGGCAGCGCCGTCGGGATAGAAGGCGACCCCGTAGTAACTGAAGAGGGGAATAAAACCAATAGCAGCCGCCAACAAAATCCGTTCTCGCCCCTGACACACCGCGGTAGCCAGACAATAAATAAAGAGAGCAAAAAGCAGGGAGAGGATTGGCATTACCAGACCCTCTGCCGTTTGCGGCGGCAGCGAGGTTATCTGAGCTATTTCCGCAGCAAAAACTTGACTGAACGGATAAAAATCTGTAGAGAAGCTGCCAGATCCAATGATCGAAACAATAGTCTGAAAATGGCCATATGGATCGTTGCCGCCATATAAGAAGTAACCTCGTAAAACTGGCAAACATAAAATAGCGGAGCTTGTCAGAATTAGACCTAGAAAAGAAAATTTGAAATTGCTATACATCCGACAATGTGCTTGCCATATTACTGATGCCATGAAAGCCGCAAGTGCGGATAAAATAAAAACCCAAAAAAGGGGGGCAGCAGCAAAAATATCGATTTCTGGCTGCTGCGCAGGGCTGACGACCAACGAGATTAGTGCGCAAGGGACTATGAGGTAGGCAAAGGCTATCAGCGCTTTCTGAGTACTTTGTTTTGGCATAGTTGTTGCGTGAAGCAAGCGTTTCCTTGCCATGCTCTTCGCTGGCCACTTGCTACGTCGATGCTCTTTCGCTTTATGTTTCTCTTGTTTTATCCACTGAACGACTATTGTTGATGCAGTAGGGTGATTTAACGGTTTGCGTCTGCTTTAGGCCGCGAACTCAAGCAAATCCCAGAAGAAAAAAGTTGCTGGTAAGGCTGATAAACAGGCCGACGGGAAACTTCGCTGAGTGCAATGCGACAGCACATATCCGCGATAGACGCACGAAGTCTGGCATTTCGTTGTAGGGAGGGGGCCGATAATGAAGCACGGGCGAAACATGTCCTCACGCAGTCTCGGCCTAATTCTCATCCAAAGGCAAAAACAGTCGACTTCGCTCTATAATATCGCTTCGGCACTTTAGACTTGCGCTGCGTATACGAGCAGCCTACTACCAGTGCGCATAAGAGCGCTGAGCCGTGGATTCAAGGGCAAGTGGAGAAGTTAAAAAGGAGTGCGATGGCATATTTATGAGTTCCCTGTACTACGGGAACCGGGCACTTGCGAACAGCAAAAGATTCCAGTAGCTTGAAAGAATAACGACTGCGTTCACGTGCAAGGGCGCTGAATTATTCTAGATTCAATGGTTTTTATCATAATCGTAGCTTTGCTAAGCCACGAGTTCTGCATCGCAATTTGTCTCCGCGACTCTTGCCAAGCTTTTGCGTCGTATTTCAGAAACACGTTTATTGCACTAACAAATGCGTCCTGTGTTTCTGCTATGCGCAAAAGATGACCGTCGTCGAATTTCTTCAATTCCCTTAAACCAGTTGAGACCACAGGTTTGCCCAGCGTGAAATAATCATAGACCTTTACTGGGTCACTTGAATCAGTAATTATGCTAGGTTTAAACGGGATGAGCGCTACATCGAACATTTGGACATATGCGGGCAGCTGCGTATACTTCTTCGTCCCTAATATGAAGACGTTTTCTGGCTTTGGGTGTGCTCGGCGCTGCTTATATTCCCGGTCAAATGGCCCAATCAGCAAGAAGTCGACTTCCGGAAGTGCTTGTGCCGTGGCATATAAGAGGTCCAGGTCTACTCGATGGTAGGACCCCATGTAACCCACCCTTTTTTTGGCGGTCATTGTGTAGTCGGTAATCTCGGACAAGTTTTTGTTCATCTGAAAAAATTTGGCGTCAGTACCGTTTGACACCGTCAAGACGTCTTTTTCGTCTGCAATTAACAGAGCGTCTTCTCTCAGGGTTTGAGCTGTTACAAATATGATATCGCTCTTGCCAAGGAGTTTCTTGTGTCGCTCTTGGGCCGGATAAGGACCTGTATAAAGCTCAACAGGATCCATGTAATCATAACAAACAAGATCGAAATCATCTTTTGATACAAAAGGCTCCCAAAACGGAGAAGCTACGATTGCGACCTTCATCTGGGTTTTCCCGCACCGTCGACTTAAAGTCCTTCTGACCACCGACCGATGAAAAAAGAATGTGGCGCCTGCCCAAGTCAGAACAAACGCATCTTCCGAATGGTTGTGCTGATTCAGTATGAGGGATTTAAGCGACTGTACGCGATGGTTCGACCACCGTGCCACGAAACGGCTAAGTCTCGGGAGCTCTACGTAATAAAACTCATACGAGTCCGCGAAGTTCGCACGCCACTCCCTGAGGAGCTGCTGCGGGCGCTGACATAAGAAATTGTAGGGAATGCTCGAAAAATAGAAAACGCTCGTTTTTTCGCTCATTTCCGTACGTTAATCATATAGTAATCCTTGCTACTTAAGCATTCATTTAGAAATAGCTCGCCGATTGTTCAAATACAGGCGGTACGCCGATATTCTCTGATGTTCCCGATCATCACTTGCCTTGGCTTTTGCGTGCCGTCATTTGGCGACGGCACTCCCTTATCATCTTGTTTTTGTCTTTGCCCTGCCTTCGGCTATCGTTACTAGATCCCACTTCATTTTTTAAAGAGAATTTTCCCATTAATCAGAATATTAAGACGTGGGTTGCTGCTAGATTGCTGAATATGAAAAATAGGGGAGAAACGAAACGCGCGCCCATAAACTTGCTACGGGTAGCTTGTCTTTTAAAAATTACGGCCGCGATTTCACTTGGTTGATTCCCGAATAATACATATAAGGATCCTAATTGACCGATGTCAAAGGCACGGTCCTAGGCTCAATATCATTTTGTTGGAGGGGCTTTTTTGATAAATACAATCGAAGGCGTTATGATCATATTCTCGAATTTTGATCTCCTTGTTGGTTTTGCTTTCACCATTCCTCGGGTAACATCTTCCGCCGCCTGCTCATCTATAAGCTGTTTAATAAATCCGACCATTCCATAACAATGGCTGCGCATCGACAATCTCAGACCTAACTTTCGCGTCGCCTTTAACAACAATAGCCAAACGTGGCTCCTTTTAAACTTTTGCTGAGAGTATGATTCGAGATTGAGGCGCTTACCATCTGGCCAAGCGCTCCAGTAACCCGTGCCCCAATCTTCAATAACGTAAATTCCGTTTGGTTTAAGATGGTTGTCAAATAGATGCCAAAACGCAGTTTTTGTTAACTCACCTATATGCGAAGCATCATCGATAATGATGTCAAATCCTTCGGGTGCAACAGTATTTGCAACCTGTGAGAGGAATTGGAGATCAGCTTGGTTCCCCTCAAAAATGTGAATGCGTTCGCTAGGATCGAAGCCATCTGGAAGTTTAACATCAATACCAGCGATAGTTCCGAATGGAAAGTAGTCCCGCCATAGTAAGAGCGACTCCCCTAGTAAAACACCGAGTTCGAGAAGAGCAATTTTCTTTTTGAAGTATGGTTCAAATATTGGATCGTATTTCTTAAGATAATTATTAGTTATCTTGTCGGAATCGTACTTATCTAAAGACAATTCTAAGCTTCGCAAGTTGCGCCACTCCTTTATTTGGCGGTGTAATTGATGATGTGCAATGCACGCAGCTTAAGCATTCCCCTTCACTCTCCCTATACCCAAAGTTGCTACAATACTTCTGAATAGTCGAAAACAAACGACTCTGCGTTGGAAAAATCCCTGCCGGAGCGTTAGTTACCATATCAAATATCTACAAGCGTCGGTTTTTGGCGATCTTTTAAAAAAAGGATAAAAAATAAAAGAAGTTTAGTTTATCATTCTTCTTTCTTTTTTTGACAGTAAAACCGGACCTTTTTCTTTCGTTCAAAATAACAGCGTTTCTGAACGGCATACACACGTTGCCTTCAATGTCGTAGCTTTAATTTTTTTCCCGAGTTGGTATTTCTCGGCTCTTTCCGGGCCCATTCGCGGGCGTATTCCCGCTGCTTATTGACGTCCTTGAACTGCATCTTAGTTGTTTAAGTTATTGGAGTGCCATTCAGAGACAAGCGCCTTGCACTCGCCTAGGCGATCCGGACATGGTGCCAATACAATGCGCTCACTTTCGGCCTGGCCAGCACGAGGGCGCTCAAGTGGCTTCTCACATTCCGCTAGTTGACCCTCCAAGTCAGCTTTCTTCTCAGCAACTTGTATGCCGTAACGGGTTACTCAAACAATTTCATCATTTCCTCATCTTTCTTGGTTGCAGCTTTTAAGAAGCGCGTTTAAGCGGTCCGCTCGTCGATCGTTCAGCCTCAACAAGCAACCAAACCTACATAATCAGTGCGCGAAGATCGTTTTGGCCGCAAATCTCTGGGAAGTGAGAACCCATGGGTGCATGGTAAGGATAAGTGATGGCACCAGTAATTGGTCTCCTTTTTGGAAAGAAGTTTCTTGACGGGGAAAGACGCCTACCTACTCGGCGCAAGCCCCGCCATCAGCTGCTGCTCAGAGCGCCTGAGTCTCGAGATTTGGGTTGACTTAACCCATCGTGAGTACATCTCTATTCACGTCTGTCGTCTGCTTTGTTGTTGCTCCCACCTCAAGCGTTTGCTGCATTTTAATCCCGTTCCTGCAACGGCGCTCGCACGAATTGTTTTGGTTGTTCTACACTTGCCAATTTGTCCGAGGTTATCACGGACAGCACGCGTCCGAGTTATGAGCATTTTGGTTGCACTTGCGGCCAGGCGAAACAAATCTTTCTGCAGTTTCTGATACAGTCACGGCGGCTACACGAAGTTGCATGTTATGGAACCAAAAGAACAGCTAGATATATCGGCGCGAACATCATCATCGATGCCTTAAGATCCCATATGATGCGCAAATTACTGATTTCGCTGGGCCTTGGCCGGTTGCGGTTGGTGAAAAAACTGTTTTCGCCAAGCCAAAAACTTGGGTATAACATCACGGCCAATAGTTATTATTCTCCAATCCCAGATTTAAGAGAACTAAGCGATGATCTGTGGCTGAAACGCTCTGAACTAGTTGCGATCGACATCAATGAGGAGAATCAAATTATACTACTATCATCGTTTGCGTCGCGATATAAAACCGAATATGACACTTTTCCAGAAAATAGGACTCGAAAACCATACGAATATTATACCAATAATGGGCTTTTTTCGTCAGTAGACGGGGGAATCTTGTACTGTATGGTTCGTGACTTCAAGCCACGAATAATAACGGAGGTTGGAGCGGGGAACTCTACTTACTTAAGCGCGAAGGCGATCCTGAAAAACAAGGAGGAGGATGAGCAATATAGCTGCGATTTGCTAGCAATTGATCCTTATCCAAATTCAACCCTAAAAAAAGGCTTCCCAGGGTTAACGAGATTGATCGACCAAAAAGTACAGCACGTTAGTTTGTGCGAATTTGACAAACTATGCAATAATGACATTCTTTTTATCGACTCGAGCCACGTGGCAAAAACTGGAAGCGATGTAGAGTATGAATACTTAGAGATTCTGCCGAGGCTTAGAAAAGGAGTCATCGTTCATATTCATGACATCTTTTTGCCAGCCGAATACCCTAGGGATTGGCTATTTACCTTCCATCGGTTTTGGAATGAGCAATATATTTTCCACGCATTTTTGTCATTTAACGAAAGTTTTGAAGTCCTTTGGGCCGGAAGTTATATGCATCTGAATCACGCTACCGCCCTAGGACGTGCATTCAGCTCGTACTCCAGCGACAAATGTTGGCCTACCAGTTTTTGGATTAGAAAAACAAAGTAGATCTCTTGTTTCTGCCGATGCCAACCGCGTTAGGATTGAATACGGCCGAAGCGCTGCGCGGTATCAAGCACTGCGCCTTTAAGCCGTCATTTGCGATAAGAAGGTGCTCCTGCTCGTACAGCGCTATCGCAACGGTCGATTTGCTTTGCTCAAGCATTCCAAGAAAGATGAGGGGGTGGCCATCGATTGGCCACAGCGCTCGTGAAGAACGGGGTCTCGCCGCTGTGAAGCAACAATTGAGAGCACTGATCCAATTGGGTTTTACACTTTCAATTATATATAACTTAATATAAAACTGATATAATACAATTTTAAGTTGTGTTGATCCACTCCATGCCCACGCACAGCAATACCCCGGATCGACTGCCCTGCCGAAGGCCATTTACCTGGAACGGTGTCACTGGTAAGGGGGCGGTCGCACAGTTTGTTGAGACGACGGTCAGTTTTGGCAAAGTTAGGTCAATTTTTTTTGCTACGGGCAATTACTTCTGAGATCAGCATCCACCGGATCAATGAACGAGGGCAGCCGCTTGCCCCTCGCTAGCTAGCCTCATCGTCACTGCGAAACGTAAGCTTGGGCAACACGTGCTATGCCTCTCGATAGAAGTGCCCTTACATTACAAACAGCTTTTCGGTCCGGGCGTCAGACAAGTCCCACATTCCGAGTTCGCGCTGAACCCAACTGAGTATATTCCAAAAAACTCGACTTGCTTGCGCGTCGAGAGGCAGAATTTATCGTAGAGCCTCAAGCCGCCGCCGCCTTGAAATTGTTGATCCGCTCTTTCAACCCCGGTCTTAGTTTACCCGGGGGGTCTTACCGACCCCGATCTGTTTCATGGTCTGCATCGATCGTGTCAAAAAAGGATAGACTAAGGAGGGCAACGACACGAGGCAACTAAGGACCAGCAAACAGAACCGGCCAGTTCGAAGTACCTAAGCAATGTTAAATAGTTTCAAAAGATTAACGAAGCTCACAGGACAATGCGTTGAGATTGGTCAACATAAGCTTGAATGAGGTGATGGCCCTCAATGATTTCTTACTGCAACGACTGCGCCACCTCCAAATCAAAACGACTGGCGTTCCAGTTCTTCACCGACTGATAGAATGGCCTATGATACTCGAATGGTTGAGCCCACGGCGAGGTGACAGAATTCTCGACGTCGCTTATGGTGGCGGCCAATTGACGTTTAAGATGGGCACACACGGGTGCGATATGCACGGGGTTGTGGCTGACAACAGGATCTATGGGCAGCGGCTTGCAAATTACTGGGGGATCAAGTTCGCCTTTGTCAGGGGAGATGCTGAGCGCCTACCTTACCGCGATGCCTGTTTTGACCGCGTGGCCTCCAACTTTTCTCTCGAGCATTTCAAAGATGACATCAGGGCATTGCAGGAGATGAACAGGGTTCTAATACCGAATGGTACTCTGGTCTTGACCGTCGATAGCTTCAGCTATCCTATCGACCGCGCGTGCAAAGAACGAAATGCGCGGAGGCACTACGTTCAACACTACTATGACAAGGTACGTTGCTTCAGCTGTTCGCACAGGCAGGTTTCAACACGGTAAGGAGCGAATACCTCATGCATTCGCTAGCCGCTCACTACTTCATTAAAAAGGAAATTGCGCGCAATAACAGCTCTTTTAGCAGAGTTTATTCACTTGTTGCTTATCCATTCGTCTCCATTGGCGATCGATCATCTCGTGAAGACGATGCCGGCTTCTATCCACTCGAGGAGGCAGGAAAGCTTTTACAACCGCCTAGCTAAAGAGAATTGAACGTAACGCAGAAGGCGGTCAAACCCGCCTCGGTTAGTAGGATTATACCAAAGATGCGATTCTTCTTGGTAAAAAAGGCCTGCAAGGGGCAACGTCATCTAATCAGCGGGCGCACATGCAGAAGATGAAGGCTCAAGTCTCAGTCGTTCAGGGTCGCGGTTTCGTGGCGATCACTGCCAGAAGCTAAGGTGCACTGCGTATTCCTTCTGACCTATCCTTATCCAATCCTCATTATTTCTTTTTTCGACGGCTCGGCTGCAGTTTATCGGCGTCAGTCCTGAACTACTCAAGCATTGTAGCAATTATCTCGCTCATCCTGCGATGCTTCGGCACGGGCACAAAGTTAACATTAACCTTAAAGTCGCCGTCATCTTCTGGCTGCGCCCGCTTTTCGAGTCGGGCTTCTCGTCCGGCTATTTATGCTCGAGGAACTACGCTGCCGCCCTCCAGTCGCCGTCCTAGGCGGCCTCTGCCTCTGCGCTCCGCAGGGCATGCAAAAACTCTGAAAGCTCTCCAGACCTGACGGCTTCGCCCTTTTTCTCCCAAGCTAACAGCGTGTTGTAATGGATTCCAGCAGCGCGGCACGCATCACGCGATAGGCCCCGGACGTAAGGCTTCTAGGAGTTTTTCCATTCTCGATTCGGTCAGCTTCGAGGACCGGGCGGCCCTAGCCTTAATCATCTTTTGTGCCTAAATTTGTTCTCACTTAATGCGTTTTTATAGGCAGCCACTATCGTAGCTCGTTAGCCATGTGGCTAACTCCACTTTTTCAAACTTGTTAGGGGCCCTTATTTTGGATTTTCGCCACGCACGATACCCGTAAATAAATAGGTCTTGCAACCGCGAGTCTAGCGGCAGGAACGGCTTATCTGAACGCTCTCATCGCTTGGTTTTGATACGGCACTCTTCCGATATTTCTCCGAGCGTGAACAATGGCGGTCTATACAGTTCGGTACTCACTCCCACACTTCTTGTGTCACTTTTTTCCATCGTTTCTTTCTCGGTGGGCTTACCTTCTTTTCTTCGACCCTGCTTCTTTTGCCCCTGGGGATATTTTCTTCGTGTGTTTCGCGTCGTATATCATTTTAAATTCGGCCACTAACATTCAAAGCTAGATGCTATTAGAAACGCATGCCACCTTTATTTCAAAGCGAAAAAGATACGACTCAGAGGAGACTAGTACCCGAAGACGAATTAAAAGCTAACTCGGACATTTTTTGACCTAAGGCAAGCTTTGCAGATAACGGCAGATCAAAAAAAGGTAGAATACAACAGGTAATCAGCAGATCGCTTTGTATCGCGCAGGGCAGGCCAAATAAATGGGAAAATACACACTCACCGTTCGGCGACTAGGATTAACCGCGGTCATAAGTCCTCTAGCATCCCTCAGCAATCTTATTCTGCTCCCCGTTCTGACAAAGAACCTTGCAATAGCTGACTACGGAGCCTGGGCTTTGGTCATAGCTACAATCGGCCTGTTGCCTGTGCTTGTGACTTTAGGGCTACAAAATGCAATGGTTCGATTTCTTGCTGCGGCTACAGACAAACGCGACATCCGTGAAGCGTTCTACTCCATGGGATTCATCGTTTTGGTTACGAGCTTGATTGTTTCTGGGCTGTTTCTTTTGTTTGTGCCACAAATAGCGGCGAGCTTGTTTCAAAACAATCTCACCACGGCCCTGCTGCTTATACCGAACATCTTAATTGCGTGCCTGACTGCATATGCTATACAATATTTTGTAACATTCCAGCAGATCAAACGGTATTCTGTCTTAACCTTTTTCAACGCGTACCTGAACACTGCCTTAGTAGCTTATTTTATCCTTTCGGGTCACGGATTGGAGGGCGCCGTGATAGCACTCTTAATCCAGCAACTTGTGGTTTTCGCCGTGATAATGTATCTCATCGTCGTGGAGATTGGTTTTGCTATCCCGAAGTTTAAGCACGCGAGACAATACCTCGCTTATGGCTTACCATTAGTCCCAGGCACTCTATCGACTTGGGTCGTAAATTCAAGCGATCGTTATCTCATCGCGTTTTTTTTAAGTGCCGCAGCGGTAGGCTATTATTCGCCCGGATATAACCTCGGTTATATGCTCTACTTGGTCTCATTTCCGTTATCGACACTCCTCCCTCCAGTTCTCTCAAAATACTACGACGAGAAAAATATAGCGGATGTACGCACAATCTTGAAGTATTCATTGAAGTGGTATGTGGGGGTAGCATTACCTTGCGTTTTTGCCTTATCGGTCTTGTCAAAGCCCCTCTTGCTTGTGCTAACCACGCAGCAGATCGCAGCAAACGGCTATTTAGTCACTCCATTTGTTGCCGCAGGAACTGCGCTCGCTGGAGCGTACACCGTGCTTGTTACGATAATCGCGTTAAAAAAGAAAACTGCCGTCATTGGCGTGATATGGACACTCAGTGCCATGTTGAATTTCGGTTTAAATTTAGTGCTTATTCCCTATTTTGGCCTCGTAGGCGCTGCACTAACCACTTTCCTCGCATTCCTGTTCGCTTTCGCGTTGACCGCACTCTATTCGTTTAGACATTTTAAGTTCGACGTGAACAGTGGATTTATGGTGAAGAGTGTCTGCGGCTCGAGTATTATGGCCCTATTTCTATTTTTATGGAATCCCTCTGGGCCCCTAAGCATAGTTTTATCGATCGCGCTTGCCGCCGTGATCTATCTGACTATTTTGCTTGCCCTGCGGGGTTTCACCATACAGGAGATCAAACTCATTTATGGGATCTACAGGGGCTCTTACTGAGGTGATTTTGACGGTGAGACCTATTGAGTGTCAGCAAGGAATAACAACGAGAGTCCCGCCTGGAGCTCGTTTAACATTTTTCACGGCCAGCCTACTTAATAGTAGTGATGATGTATCGACTTGGGCATAGATCCGCTCGGTGGGTTCCACGCCCAATCGACGGTGATGAAGCAATGACTTTTTCAGTAGACTTCGAGCAATTAATATCATTTTTTCAAATCTTTGACGATACTGTCCTTTGAAGCTATATCATTTTTTTATCCTTGTTTGGCATATACTATGCCTGGGTTCAATATCATCTAGACCGGGCAGATTTTCTGAAATTTGACTCATCTTGCAGTTCAATTAGAAGTCATTTCTCCGCCTGTTAAGATTCTCGGAATGCTAATAATGCAAAAGGAAAAACCGAAGCCATTGCCTCCAAAGAGACGGCTCGTAATAAGCTCGGACAGTATGCGTCGGACAACTAACACATATAAAGACACCTGCCTTTGCATTGTCCTTCTCGAGGTTGTAGTTCTGCTTAATGCTAATCATTAATGATGGGCTCAATATTTCCCTCCAAAAGCCATCTGGACCAATTTCAACTCACGGCAGGTTTTGTTCGTTTAGGTGTTTTGCGAGCTCAATCAGATGCTCAAAGGCATTGAAGGCACGCGCTGTACCAACAAACAGAACCACCTTTGTGACCGCCTCACGGTTTGCATAGCTCCTAGTAGTTCAGTCGACGGACTCCTCAAATGGGTCTAGATTTGTTTTATTAGTCCACTGATATGGCTCAAGGTCAAACCTATGACATGTCTTCTCATATCCTTATTCAGAGTAATGATAATATAAACGTCTTCAAAACCATTGCTGTTGTCCAATTCGCGAATTGGCAAGGGAGGTTCTTTGTGGGTCCTGTACTCATACGGCATACGTTTCTCCAAAACCTACTTCGCAAGAACGCAGTGTGAGCCGATTGGAATGCTCCGGATAAACAGAAGTTACAGTTCCATTTCATTGAGCGGGCTCACCGTAGTGAAGAAGCAGCGCATAGTTCGTGCCACAAAAGGACTTTGAATGCTTCAGTCGTCTTCTTCGCCACAAACTATCTTGCTCATCGCGGCTGTTAATCTAAAAATTGAAGCTGTTCTGAGCTTGCTTAGGGCCTCTTTACGCGCTGGACATGCCCACGTCACAAGAAAGTCCCAGTTTCAAGGCAGAGAAATATGTTGACAATGGTTTTTCTCACGTCGCAATTACAGAAAGATCGTCTGATCCCTTCCTGCAATAGGATACTTCATCTTCAGTTCTTAGGATAACATCACGTGTTATTAGTCCGCACACAATGCGCCGCCATCTTACCCATAAACTCTGAAGCCACCATTTTAATCATGGTACAAACAGCAGCGACTCAGTCGAGGCAATCGCTGCTTTCTCATCCGTGCAAAGCACATGGCATTGGCAAATTGTGCGAAGAAAGGAGAATAAAAGCGCAGAAAGTGTATATAAACATGTACTACCAATGATTATTTGTAAATCGATCGACATCTGAACGCAGATTCACAAATGGCTAACGTATTTCAAGAGAAAGCTGTAAAAATCACATTATCTGAATACCTCACGAATCTTCAGAGATATTACGTTGAGCCCACACAATTACTCCATCCGCGACGCAGCATTTTTTGCAGATCTTCGCGGATCAAACAAAGATCGTACCAACCACGCTAATGCATAAAATTGTGAAGTTAATCGAGGCACTGCCTTGATTTAATTCTCAGCGATTTTATTTGTTAGATCATAAAAGCGACCTAGTAAGATCGGGACGGATAGCCTTCGTTGGCGATGTCTTCGTTCACAAGAGAGATTGGGTTTTCTCACGCGCCTTACTTTTTTAGGGATCATCCTTGATTGCACACTAGTGCTGGAACGCTTGAAAGTCCGACGCGACCAGCGCAATTAGAAGGTGAAGCGCAACTATAAATCTCACAATTAGGAGATATTTAGGCTCCACGGCCATTCCCTCCTTTTCTGACTGCAAATACCTAACATCGCGCATAACGAGTCTAACCAATTTGCCTCAGCACTAGGCCTGGTGAATTTGCGGCTCTGAATAATTACTGGCACTAGCTGACGAGCCGTTTATATACTCCCAAGGTCTCCTCAGCAATCGCGCCCCAGCTGTATTTTTCGCGTATGTACTTGGACAAGCGTCTTGTTTTAGGTTGGCCCATGGCAAAATCGAGGCCGTTGCGGATTGAAGCAACCCTGTTTGGATCGCAGTAAAAAGCCATATCTTTAAAATACTCCCTGGTAGAGCCTCGATTGGTAATTAGTACATTACATCCGGCTAAGCCAGCCTCTAAGGCAGAAATTCCAGGCGTCTCCCGCCAAGAGGGTAAAGCAAAGACTTTTGCGGCACAATAAGCAGATACCAGCAGCTCCGAGTTGTGTGGAATCTTTCCGATGAAATGAACATTCTCTCTGGCATGCCTTTTGCACTGGTCGTAATAATTTTTGCTTACATTTGTGTCACCGACGATGACCAGTTTGTGGTCTGTGTCACGAGTTGCTTTTATTAAAGCCAGCAGGTTCTTTTTTTGTTCTACTCGTCCTACAAAAAGAACAAAATCTGAGATGCCGTATCGGTCAAAAAACAAATCAGGTTCGCCATGTGCGTAAATATCCTCAACGCCGTTGTAAATAACATTTATTTTTTGTGGTTCAAAATCGAAGATTCTTAGCAAATGGCGAGCTTCTAGGTTGGAGTTGGGCAAAATTAGATCCGCGTTTTTCAAATAGAACTGTGTGGGATTGACTAGCCGATAGTTATATCTTAGTATTTTTTCGGAGCGTTGCTGACATTTTTTGACAATCGCGCGAGCTTTTTTTTGAGCTGATACTGGAGATTTCAGGATTTCCTCAAAAGAACTCCAAAATACTGGAGACAATACTACTGGAATGCCTTTTTCCTTAGCGTAACTAACGACGCTGAAATGTTCAATCGAATCAGATCCAAACAAGTGGTATATGTCGTAGTCGTCAATCTTATTTCGAAACTTGTTAAATAATGTAATCTCAACGCCTAGTCCCTCCAGATGATCTTTTGTGCGGCACATCTGAACTTCTTGCCCTCCAAAATGATGAAAGTTGATGTTGGGACAATCGAAAAGTATCTTCATCTACATCTTGAATTAGTAGTCTAGCAAACCAAATACTTTGCTGAGCTCGTCAGGAACTTTGAAACACGTTTCATATGCCTTTTGAAAAGAAACTGCCGATCGATTTCGCAGAATAATGTGAGCCCAGTGGGCCCCCTCCTCGGGCTAGGCAGTTAAGCCACTGCGCTTCCGAAAACGTTGCGTCCCCGCACGTGTCAGTCTTCAAGCATATAAGAACTGAAATTGGGCAGTTCGCAGTGAACAGACGTGAACGCGAGCGATCTAATCGAGAAAACGTACAAGCGGATCAAGGCGGCTCAGTTTCCTGCAGTGTGACCAAGTTGAAGATTCAGGCAGAAATGCATCCTAATAAGCGGCTCAAAGGTAAGCGTGAGTCAGTTGGTTGAGTAACTTGCGTTCGTGCTTCGACCAGCGCGGTAGCGAATCTTGTTACAGCTGTGGAATCACACAGAGGTAAACGTACAAGAGCGAACGCATAAGCTTCAGATCAATGGCCACACACGTCACGCGATGTCGAGACGATGCAGTGCGCTAACCGGACGTGACTTCTCACTGTCAGAACTCGTGAGCAAAGGGACGGGAGAGTAGATCTGCGACAAGCATATTAGTGACAGCGAAGGTACAAGAAGCGCGTTAAGGAGAGACAAAGAATAACATCTGGTGGTGGTTAAAAACATAGTCCGCTAAGGTCGATAAAGTGGTATTCAAACTCGCCCTTGAGGAAACGGCCGGATTGATAGCTAGGAAAGACCTAGGCTCTGCATGAGTCCTGAATTCTTCCAGTAAGACTAGGCAATGGAAGATACTGGCATCGAGTTGAGATAGGCGCGTGTGACAGCCGGGTCCGATCAACTGCTTAAAGGTTTGTTTGACCACTTCATTGGGCGCGGTGCCTCTACGCTCAGAATGCGCCTTGAATCAGCTTTGTTCGAGCGTCATTGTATGAACTGAACTCATCGCGAGAGGTTGCGACCAAAATCATTTGTTGCGACGAAGATACGGCAAGCTATTCACCTCACTTCGCAACAAAGATTTGGCACCCCAATTTCCCCGGCGATTCGCAAATGGAAGCCCATATAAGGCTGAATTCTGTCGTATGATGCAAGCGACTTCATTGGAACCGAATTTGTGGCGAATCACATTTGCAAGATTATGAGGCCGTTTAGATCTGTTATCGCACACCCAAAAAGGTCATCTTTGAGTCTCTTAAAGCCATAGAAGACGTAATTGTACCAACCCTTCCAGGAGCGGCAAGCTTACTCACTGGCGCTATAACAGCAGCGCTGATAGCCAGAGGCCTAAGACCATTTGGAATGGGCCAATGCGCTCTCGCCATGAGCGTTTCGGCTTTCACACTCGGGTTATCTGATATGGGATCGGACAAACGGCAATACGCTACGCTTCGCGAGCTGCCTCACAAGACGACGTGGAGGGCAGTTTGCAATTCTGCGCTGGACGTTTCGCCTGCGCATGCTGTCGTCCTGCTTCTGTCTCTCGTTGTTTTTGTTTTGGCCCCTACGATAGCAGGCACAATATGGCACGATAACGGCCTGACCCAAATATTGCAACTGAGCCTCTTGATAGGCATTTTCGGCACTCTTCCACACGTCCCGGTTATTTACTCGCAATCAATCGGGCGCTTCAGAATGAACACCATTATTCAAGTGGTACAAGCGTTGATTTCACTTGCAGGCATCTTACTTGTCGCCTTTTTCGCGCTTTGGCACGTAGACCCTGTTATTATCGTGAGCGTGATTGCTGCCGCTATCGGTGCGTTGGCTTTCATAACGGTCACTCCAAAAGCCGCGTTCTTCAAGTTCGACACGTCTTGGCGATCAATTCATTTCAAATTAGGGGGGGCCTCAAGCCTCCAGCGATTAAGAGCGGCGAAACGTCCGCGTTAGATTCGTCAAGCATCGGCTCTTTTGCACGCTTCAATTTCCTAGATTGCTTGGTTAGTGTGGGTGCACTTAACGCAGCTATATGGCTCATGGGAATTTTCTCAGCTAAGAGCCAAATTGGCGTTCGTTATGCTGCAGCTAGTTACGTCGCACACTTCCCATAAGCATGCTAGTGACAGCCTACCGCGCTTTGACCGCGTGTAGCTGCTGCAACGACTCTTAAAGGAAATAAGGATCTCCCGCGTAGAGCCATGCTATTGACACTCCTCGTAGTGGTTGGGGTTTTATTCTACGGTTTTTCGCGCCGGTATTGATGGCATTCGTCTTTTGAGTGGGCTACGCAAGCGGCATATTCGTGGCGCAGCTATTATGCTTAGGACGGTGCGCCTATGTACTCGCGACGCACTTTTTCCTCGTTGGCTATAATTTCGGCGTAGTTCGGATTAGTTGGCTCATAAACGCAGGCATGTTGATTATAATCGTTGCCATCAACATTTGGTTACTTCCAATAATAGGACCGATGGCTACAGCTTCGGCATGGGTCATGGCGGCAATTTTTATGGCCATGTGCAACGGGATCTTCGTCTGGCGCAAGATGTTCACTACGCAAGAATCTGCCGACTCGTTTCTGAGAGATAGCCAATAGACGCAAGCAATTCTCATTTAGCTGCCTTATCGCTGCTAAACGTGCACCCCCCGCAGCTTTCGTCCACAAGTGCGTCGCCCCCCCCCGTTTTCTGCTCCTCATATATACCTTCCTCGCATAGACCTTATAACCGAACTACGTCAAACCCTCATCGATCGCAAGTGCACTAGTCAGTCGGGAGCCGACAATAGCCAATGGATCAGCAAGCACGATGTTTGCCTAGGATCCGAGTCACAACAGTTCAAACCGCCCCTTCTCGAAGGTAGGATTGATCGTTGTATCGAAGACGTCAGCAACCAGTGCGGATTGTTCCGCGTATGCAATCGCGTTTTTCTATCTCTCGCGCCCCGTTTCTGTGCATCGGTCGCTTTCTTTTGAAAGAGGTCATCTTTCCGGAAGAAAAATGCTCGATAATTCCGAATGCTGTAGATCTCAAGTTTAAGCACGGCGACGCAAAAACCGCACGAATAAAGGCAATTGGCTCATCATACTGCGAGCTGCCCCTAGCGTTCAGAGGTGAAGCCCCATCCCCGCAGTTTGGTTGCTTCGCAAGTTTCAGTGGGAGAACGAAGAGGCTGAAACTAGAAGGCAAAAGATGATTATTATCGATCACAGATACATGCTGGCAGGAAAAAGGAACCATGATAAACAACGGCACGATCAAACTTCCGAGGCTTGACAAAAGAACCCCTATTTGGGACCTGAACGATCTAAAAGAAAGAAATTGTCCTTTTTGTAGGGCTAAAGGACGTGCGTGTTATGAAAGGCCTGACGGACTCACAGCAAACCTGTGCAGCCAATGTGGAAGCATCTATGTAGCGCCAATTCCTTCTTCCGACGCCCTCAATTATTTTTATGAGAGATATAGCGAGACTTATCGCATTCACGCCGCGCTTAATAAAAAAATGGCCCGGCGGACGCTTCAAACGGATCCTCTATCCGATTTCAGAGTGGTAGAAATCTCGTCTGTGATGAATATTTGTGGTAAAAGAGTATTGGACATCGGCTGTGGGTCGGGCGAAGATCTAGTAAAATTCAAGAAACTTGGTGCAATCGTTGAAGGATTTGATATCGATAAGCACGCAGTCCATTTTGCGCAGCATGCGCTTGGTTTGGAAAATGTAGCACATCGCAACGTCGAAGATTTTGAAATGGCGCCAATCTACGACGTCGTCTTAATGATGGACCTCGTTGAACATCTAGCAGATCCTCTGACGGTGTTGCGCAAAATTTCTGATAGCCTAGTGGAGCCAGGACTGCTAGCGATCTGGACACCGAATGCGTCATTTGTCCAACAACTAAATGATACGACGGTGCTGCAATTTGATCTTGAGCATATGCAGTACCTTACTTTCCGAACGTGCAGGTATTTGGCTGACGTTCTGGACCTCGAGCTAGCCCATCTCGAAAGCGTTGGCTTTGCAGATCTAGCCGAAAGACGTTTCGCAAGTAGCAGCCAAAAAGCGCTCTTGAGCACGTGGCGTAGGATCCTATCCAACGTGCGCAACCCTCAAGATATGCGCTTGGGCCGATACCACCTTTTTTGCATATTTGCCAATACTCGCCGCAAGTAGGGTTTAGGTTTTTTGGAATAGCTAGAACCTTGTAGTTAATGATTTTCGCTCTTCAATTTCAAAGGGATCCCTGCGCGTGGTCGTTGCCCCTGATAAACAAAGACCGTGCCATCGACATAGCGGCGTGCACAAATGAAAATCGAGCACGTGCGGCCGCCCGGTCGGAGCTGAGGCTTTTCTGCTGACCGGGGGTACTGCTTCCACGTTTTGTGCGGCGGCAATGAGCGCCCCCCTTCACCCCATTTTTCGACACCAGCAGCGGCAGGAAGGTGTAGTAGACATTTTTATAGGTAATTTAACATTTAGCCATCAAAAGCTCCATCTCTGGTTGGCCATCATGATCATCACCGAGACGCAGCGTTTTGTGTACAGTTTACTGGCGCAGGCCACGCGAAATTGTGCTCAATATGCTGACTCAAACGGTTGTTTTTCTTCGCATTGTACGATTCAATCAGCGCTTTTTGAATGCTTCTTTCACTCGTTGGATTGACATACCAGGCATAATCTTCGAAGTAGTCTCTCGTGCCTCCTACTTCCGTAGTCACGATATTAGCGCCAGCCAATGCTGCTCCAAAGCAACGAGCCCTGGGGCCTCATAATAACGAGGCAAAACTACAGAGAGATCACCTAATCTGTTTCTGCAATAGAGACTCATCTTCTCCTTAAGATCATATCCCGTATTCTAGTCACAATACCACACGTCTTTCTTGAGTAGTTCCCGTTGAAAAAAGAGGAAATGCGTGGTGCAGAGCAATATTAAAACCAAGTGCGCTTATCAATGTGGCGCCGTATAACGTATAGTGAACCACATTAAGTAAAGATTAGAGGTACATAGTGACGTAGTTTTTCGATCCATCTCTCTCGCGTACCTGCCCGAGCGCGCGGCAACGCACGCCTGTCACCGGCCCTATAAAAAGGGGCCCAATGGCGTTATAACCCGCCAGCTAGAAGTATCTTGACTATCAACGGTACAGCGCAACGGCGGGGCGTTCGATACCAAAGGCAGAGACACCAAAACAAATCGGAGACAAGATATCGGAATGAACTAAACGGATGTTTGTATAAGTGGTTCCGCTGAAGCGCTATTTCGAGGATGTGCTCTCGCGTCGCCGACTTATGTCAGGCTGCTACGAGGAGCACGCTCCGATATTTATGACGGCCGCAAGTTTGACCGGAAGGAATAAAAAACCTATGTCTACTCGTGTATTATAATTAGGCGCGGAGGTATGTGACCCTCGTTTCGCTTGTCCACCCACTCTGGTACGTTGCATCCCGCTACTAAGCCGCACTTTTGTATTGTGCTACATTTCCCAGCCGAGCTAGGTGTAGCTATCCTATTGGCGCAGGCGATTTGCCGATAACCGGGTTTGGATACGTTTTATTCATTATTTTTGCGAAGTAACATTACGATAGGGATATGAATATTTAGCGATAGCATATTTCACAGATTGCGCCGAATTGAATGCCGCGCATTTCCACAACAAATAATCATATGATACAAATGCACGAACCGAAAGTAGCAATAATCGTCCTTAACTGGAACGGGGAATGTGACACGATTGAGTGTCTTGAATCCCTGGGGCAGATAACGTATTCAAATTATGAAATAATCGTCGTGGATAACGGCAGCGCGTATCAATCAATTGAAGCAATTAAAGACTATACCAAGGGGAAGATTAACGTAGAATCTCATTTTTTTAACTATACTGCAATAAATAAGCCAATGCAGGTCGCTGAATACATTTTTCACGAATTGCAGGTCGCTAGTGGTGTCAAAACAACAAAAAATGAACTTCCTCCAACTCGAAAATTAACTCTGATCCTAAATGAGAAAAATCTTGGGTTCGCAGAAGGCAATAACGTCGGGATGCGGTACGCCATGAAGTACTTGCGCCCAGAGTATATCCTGCTGTTGAACAATGACACAGTTGTTCATCCAAATTTCCTCTCTCTATTGGTTGAAACTGCTAAATCCGAAGAAATGGTTGGTGCTGTAGGTCCTGCAATCTATTTTTATGACGATCCTGGTTGCCTTCAATCGTTGGGCGGAAAAACCAACATGTGGACGGGTAGGCGTACACCATTCATACGAAACGGCAAACAGAGCGCTATTGAGACTCACGTCGATTATATTACAGGAACCAGCATTTTATTTAACACTGAGATCGTGGCAAAAGTTGGATTGCTTGATCCCGATTATTTCATGTACGTGGAAGACATCGACTGGTGCTTTAGGATAAAAAAGAAGGGGTATTCAATATTGGTTAATCCGAACGCTACAGTATGGCATAAAAGTTCGGCGTCAACGGGGGGCGACTTTAACGCTTCCGTTTTATTCTATATTGTTCGGAACAATATGATATTCTTGAAAAAGAATGCGGAACCATACCAAGTCCCTACTTATATTGCTGTTACGCTCTTCTATTTTACAAAAGAATTCCTTAAAAGCGTGTTAACGGACACAGAAAGAGCAAAAACGATGATACGAGCCATAAAATCGTCTTTTTCAAAGAGGATCTGATGCGACCAGTTCCTCGACAACCTCTATGTTCGTTCACGTAAGTTCTTACGCAAGAAACTTTGGTGCCGTTGAGATAGAATCCAGCGACAGGTTCATTTTGTTAACTTCTTTTTTCCGGTTCCATTTATTATTTTAACCTTATGTTCGTATTTATGGGGTGATGCGCACGATCGAAGCCTAGTTTTCGCCGTCAGCCGCGTTCTTGGTTCAGTCCTTGGTGATGTTCATGGATTGCCTTTGAGACAAAACCCTCGTCATTCTGGATTCGCGCTCGGAGCGATTACCTGATCTGACTCACGTCGATTTAATAGAACTTACATCTTTTTCATTTCGCGTTCGCGACAAGAGGGTTTATAGGAAATCAATTGTTAACTGCATAAAGAAACGCGATGAATGAGCCCCCGATTACGAAGCTTACGCATATCAAGACTTATCTTAAGGAGAACAATTACGTGGATTTTGCGGGTCGCAAGATCCTCGACGTTGGCGGATTCTCCGCGTATTATGAGTTGCTAAATGCTCTTTTTAGCCAAGCAGAACTCTATATTCTGAATATTGACAAGAAGGAATTAGAGGGAGTTCCATCAATTGTCGGAGATGCACGACAGTTGCCATTTAACGATTCGACCTGGGATCTTGTGCTATCGTTTGAGCTTCTTGAGCATATACCAGATCGAGCCGAGCTGCTCATCTCAGAGTCTTTCAGGGTTCTTAAAAACGGTGGGCTGTTTATGTTGGCAATAGCTAACTTAGCAGATCTATATAGTCGGATTGTTTTTTTATTCGGATATGCTCCATTCCATTACGATGCAAGCACCCATAAGGTAGGGTCTTTGTCCCCGATCCAAACAACGACTAGAGGACACAAAAGCGTGTTCACTTATAAAGGAGCAAAAGAGCTCTTGGTTTCTTACGGATTTCAGATAGTCGAATCCCACGGTTACACTTACGTTGACCCATTCTATTGGGATCATGGTCTCCGAGATCACAGGAGAGAGGTAGGCTATGATAACGTGCGGAGCATGTTGGGGGCGGTCCCACCGACTTCATTGAGTGAAGGGATGTTATTCATCTCCAAAAAGCCTGATTAACCTTCGAACCAAGCCCCGCCGGCACCACAAGTACGTGCAGGAGACCCCTCCACTATTGAGTAACTCATGCAGCGACGTGGCAGCAGTCGTTTTTTTTTCCAAATCCTTCAATCCCCATAAGGCGGGCAAGACTCGTCTTTTCATTTGATCAAAATGGCGCTCTTTTGAGGCGCTAATAGACCGCGCTGCGCGATGTGGTTGCCGAAAACTAACACGATGCCTTTACCAGCTCCGTAGTGGTGGTCTCCGCACTCCTAGTCCTGCTCAAGTGCTAGGCAAATGGGCACGCTTGTGCAAATTTTGAGCTTTATTTAGGTGTAGGCGTCAGACTCTTTGCCGCCCTGCTGATCAATGTCTGGAATGCCATACGCGAGGGAGCTTGTGGGTTTGCATAACTCTTTCGAACGCACCGCGGCTCAACGAATGCTTCAAGGAAATCAGGCAAGCGGAGAGCGAGCGCTCGTATCATGCTGTCGGCAGGCGGTCTTTTCAAGCGCGTCAAAACTGAAAGACGATTGAGAGATTCAGGAATGACTGCTGTGAGCGGGGGCTCTGAGCCAAGGAATGGAAGAGATGTCACTTTCACAACGCTTTTTATGTAGCAGTCAGGGATAAGACTGACGGCACGTTCTGCTACAGCAGGAGCCTCGTTCATTCGGATTCACGCTCTCTCTACGCTTAGCCTCCTGAACTGATAGCCCCTTCGTAAACCGAGGCGAGTTGTTTGGCCACGCTCGCCCACGAGTAATTGTCAAGCACTTTTTGCCTTTGCACCACGATATTCCCGTGGTTATTATCCTTGAAAACGGTTTTGACGGCTCGCGCGACCTGTTTTGAAACGTCCTCGCTCATGTCGATGGGATAGCCACCAACCTCAGTCAGAACATAGCTCAATCCGCCGAGGTCGGCAAGCACCGCAGGAGTCCCCGCGGCGATGCTCTCCAGCGCGACAATTCCGAATATCTCAGCACTAGGGGTCAATACAAAAACATCTGCCGTCGCGAAAAACTCTTTTAGCCGAGCATCAGATATCTGTCCCGTAAACAGGCAGTTGTCGTAGACGCCTCTGTTGATCGCCTGTCGCACCAGTTCTTCGCCGAACCCGTCGTCTGGGCCTACAAAAACGAATTTCGTAGAGGGATAATCCTCAAGAATATCCGGGATTGCTTGGATTATATGTTGACCCCCTTTATACTCTACCAAGCGAGCAACGGAAAGGACGACACGTTCGGGATTACCGAGCTCTCTCAGAAGTCTTGTCGACGGCGTAAGGCTCTCGAACGCTTCCCGAGGGACGCCGTTAGGGATGATGCTTATCTGTTCTGCGCGCGCTCCTAATCGAACGCATTCTTCCCGGTTTGCCGGAGCCACCGCGATGAGCGCCGCGGCAGAGCGTAGAACACGTCGCCCGAATGTTATATCCCCAAGATTCTTGATGATGCTTCGAAAACCGCTGTACGGAGAGATGACGTCGTGAGGTGTTAAAACAAACGGCGTCTTTTTGAGTTTCGACGCTATCGCCACGAGGCTCGGCTCAGCCTGCAGGTATCCGTGGACGTGAACGATGTCATACTCTCGAAGGTGCTGAAACAGGTAGCGTGCTAATCCCGGCGTGAATAGCGCCGTATAAAACGCCATCTTAGGCTTAAATCGATAGATCTTCACGCCATCGTCGTTGATTTCAAAAGAAGGTAGATCTGGCAATGAATTTCGCAACGTGAGCCCCTTGTTTGAGATACCTGGCACGTCCTGTTGCGTTACGGAACTCGAGGTAAGGACTGTGACGTCATGACCCAGTTTTGCAAGCTCCCTAGATATGTGGAATGTGTGGACCTCAACTCCCCCCGCCCTCGGACAAAATCGCTCTTCTACTTGAAGTATTCTCATCTGCTCACTCAGCGGACCCACATCTTCTTTCTTCTTCTTTCTTCGCCCCTGCTTTCGCCTAGCCTATAGATTCCAAAGGATAGAAGATGACGGTGACCCGCGATCTGCATTCATCGCGGCCGGGTTCACGCCTCAAATATACTCACCCCGTCAAGATCTAAAGCTTGCCAATCGACTTCAAAAAGATCCAATATCGATGGAGCAGCGTTTATTATGCTGAAAGCGCGATCTTTCACTTCGTCACGCAGTTCCTTATGAACGTTCCTTAGCAGAAACACTGCGTCTTTGCCGTGCCCACCCGAGGCTGCTTTGTGATCGTATGCTTTTCCGTACGGACGTGCAAACAGTTCCCATCCGACGCCGTATCCTTCACGCATCTCGAAAAGGATATCAGGGTAGATCCGTTCGCAAAACTTTCCGGAATCACGATCCTCTCTCCGCATTATCCACTTCATCAACGGCAGGCCATCAGGCGTGTGAAGCTCGGAAAGTGTTGTAATAAGTTCACGCCGGACCTTTGCATACCCTTCTTCAGTCATTCCGTCACGATTGATTTCAATTCCGCCGTGTGGGTACGATTTTATGCCAGCGAAGTGCGATAAGAAAGCACGACTTTTTGCCCGGTCAATAGATCCAGCAGACGAATACACAGATTTGCTCGCTTTGCTAAGCCTCTCGTTTTTCGCTACTAGTCGAATCAAGAAGTGCTCGAGGTTCAGCTTATCCGACACGTCCAGGATGCCCTTTCTCACCGCGCTGAGTGCCTTCTTCTGTGTGCCCTCAGAGGTTAGGTAACCGGCCTTCCGCAAGAACTCGTTTATGTTGACCGTTCGAGCGGGGCGCGATCGGTGGCCGTGGTCGCTCAGCACGAGCATACTCGCGTCGGGCTGCGCCTCCATAAAGTCCCCGACTAATGCATCAAACGTTTTATAATAGTCCAAGATTGTCGTCGCGAGGGGGGTAACTCCAGGATACGTCGGGTCGCGTTGATCAAAAAAGCGCCAGAGCCTATGCTGAATTGGATCAAGCAAGTTGAAATACATGAAAAAGAGGTCGAAGTTTTCCTTGCGGCACAGTGATAGCCCCATGCGCTTCTCCCTTTCAATGACCTCTTTTCCGCGTTCTGCCCAGTCACCTAGATGCTTACCGTTCGGGAATCCCCCCCACAGACTTACGTGCTTGTGCGGAATGTCGTACTTTTTCATAACCGTCTCAGGATATGCACTAACGTCGACTTCTGTCGTTAACCAGTCCTGTGATCGTTCGAATGGTGACCTACTCACCATCACACCATTTACCTCCCAGGCCGGGTACATCAACTGAGGGAGGAGTATGACGGTTCGGTAGCCCGCTCTCCCCAAATGGTCCCAAAAAGTCTTTCCCTTCACGTGTTCGATACTGATCTTCTCTAAGCCGGTAAACATCGGGTCAAACACGTCATAAACGTACAGGAGGCCGTGGTTTCCCGGGCGTAAGCCGGTATAGATGCTTGCCCAAGCCGGGATGGTATCCACCGGAAAGACGGATTCCGAGAGAAACGTCGGGCTTTCCTGCATAAGTCGCGCGAAGTTCGGCAGCACCGCAGCATGCTTAGACAAAACGTGCGGATCTAGTGAATCTATGCCCAATATGATAAGTTTACTCATGTCATCAGCGCGGTGGCGATTTGGAAAGCACTTTGTGCAAGCTCTTGCACGGGACGAGTTCCGTCAAGCATAATCACGCGATCAGGCGGGAGTTCCTTCAATAGTGCTTGTTTTTTATCATCAATTCGATATAAGAACTCCAGCGAAGGTATGTCATCCTTCCGGACGTATGCTAACTCTGGCGGCACTTTGATATAAAAGACCACTGTAGGTCGAGGAAACAGCTTCAAAAGCCACGCCACGATTCGGTGGGACGCCGATCCTGCGTCGTGAAGGTCTGCGATGACGTCGTAGACGTAACGGTCGGTCACCACTATCGTGTTCCTGAAAGATGCAGCCACGAGAAGAGGACACACCCGTATAAAATAGTCAAGCCAATTCAAGAAGTCAAAAAAAGGAATCTTGGCGTATGCGGTTTCTACGCCCTTTGCGTTGCCGTGTTTGATCATCGCATTTTTCGTGGTCATCGCGAACGGTTTAAAGAGCCATGACTCAAAGCCCCGCCACCCGCACCAAACGTATGTGGAGCGGATGCCTGCCTTTCTCAGCGACTCCTGCAGCGCCTTGGCAACAGTGGTCTTTCCGGACCCGTCGATCCCCACGAAACAAGCAAGCACTCGCTTTTTCATTGTATAGCACCGCAACGCTATTTGTACGATGGACCAGCTCTTAAGCTTACGGTCCCCCCAGGATTAGTACCCTATGTCACTCTGTGCTTGTCGATATGCGAGATGTCGCGCAATGCACCTTTTGTACCTGAGTGCTCCAGCTTTTACCCGGCGCACCTCACGTCCTATAAAACGGGCTAGCTTGTTGAGCTTCTTGTGCACTTGTACGCATCGCAAAGTGCTTAGATATGGCTGCGTTCGTGATGCTAATGGGACATCGTTTCTGTCGATCTCATTTAAGTGTTTAATAGTTTTTCGTAGAAAGTCTCAAGCTGTTGTACAACTTTTTTCCAAGAGTACGGCAAAACTTGTTCACGTGTGTTGATCTTGCCGCCGTCAGCTTTGATATCGCTGATCCCTTCTACGATCCCTTTATTGCTGTCAGCGAACTTGAGACCTTGCCCTTCCTTGAGCATACTCGTCAGCCCTTCGTGTCGTGTTGTGATTACTGGTAGATTACACGACATCGCTTCCAAAACGGAGAGGGGGGAAAATATCATTAGTCCGCTTATGGCCGGGAAAACATAGCAGTTTGAGAGTGCATAAACTTCCTCGATGTGAGGACAATACCTCTGCCAAATCTTGCATCCCCACGTTACAAGCTCGTTGCGTATGTTCGAATCAAGCCCGTGGTGTGTACTGGCTACCACAATCACTTGGGTATTGTCCCCTTGCACTTCGCTCAGTACTTGGAGGTTCCTCCGTGGGCTAAGGTGACCTACATGTAGAACGACGTAATTATCTTCACTGATCCCGTACTTTGCCCTCAGCGTCCTTTTGACGCCATCCGAGACAGGAGCGAATCGTTCTACATTTACGCCATTAGGCAGCAACGCACAGTTAAAACGCAGCTCGTTAAGTTTCTCAACAACTCGAGGTGATTGAGACAAAGTCAAATGGGGCTTCACCGATGATATCATCCTCCGTGCGACCGGGTTATCGAGAAGCTCCAAGAAATAAGGGTGCAGAGCAGACATAACAGTCTTCGCATTCCCATTGCGGGATTTAAAAGATGCATACCGAAGCAAAAAAAAGCTTTTCAGTGTGGCGCAAGAAAAGCAGTGGATCACGTGTGGCTTAAACGCCCCGACCTGTTTCCAGGCCTGCGGCGTATACGCCTTCATAATGTTCAGTTCGAGTATCTCGTGCTCGTAGGCGAGCTCCCTACTAATTAAGTTAGTAACATTCTTAATTCCTTCATTTAAGTTGGAGTCGTCAAAGTCGCCTAAGATGCATATTCTCATCAGGACAAAACTCCTTTCACATCTTAGTAAGTTGGCAGGCCACGCTATTCCATGAATACTCGTCCAGAGCTTTTTGTCTCACTGCTTCGATACGATTTCGCGCCATTCCAAAAAATTGCTTTGACTGCGCGCTGCGGTACATTTTTGCTCTCGTCTGCTAATTCTAAGCTCGGGGCTATTGCTCCGACTCTCTCATTTTGAGCTGAGATTGATGAGAGGGTATCTACGAGAATGGCTAAACAATTAGGATCTAGAACCAAATCGTCTTCGACGAAAAATATTAATTCTCCTTGTGAACGTTGCACCAATATATTTCTGGTTTTCTGCAGCCCTTGGTTAATCTCATTTGTGCAATATTTGATCTTTCTATCTGCATTTAACAGTTTTTCGATCAGCACAATCGTATCGTCTGAAGATGCATCATTGCGGATCTGCAACTTCCCAATTTCTGTACGTTTGGGCACGGATCGAGTTTACGCGCTCCTCAAGATAAGTCGAGCGATCGTACGTCGGCAAGAGTATGGATACAAGATTTTCTTCACTCATTGAGCATGGTGCAGGTTATCGCCAGTAACCCAAAAGGAATGGCTCTAGATCTAATAGCTCTAGATGGTAGAACCACCTTGTGAATATCGATCCATTCCGAATCTTGTCTTTTATATTCCTTTGGTGGTTTTAACAATGCTGCTGCTACTGTTGCATATAAGCTAATTCGCGGTACAAACGTAAGCAAATGCAAACGGCTTAATCGAGATAACTCAACAAGAACTGGTTTTGGATCAATAAAATGCTCTAGTAACCCATCAGAATAAACCAAATCAAACGACCGATCTTCAAACGGTAACCCCTCTAAAATGTCGGCTTTGATCGCGTTAATCCCCTTTGCCCGCGTAATGGTAAGGGCGTCATCGCTTAGATCAATTCCTGTAATGCAGTGTCCTTGGCTCTGCATAAATGACGCTAATTTTCCCGTACCGCAGCCGGCATCTAATACTTGAGCGTGGGACGGTAGATCAAGTGCTGCAAGAAATCGGAAAGTGTTCCTGCTTGTAGGTGTGTACTTTGCGTAGTCTATCAATCTCTTTTTCTTGGTCCAGTACCCGTTCCAGATAGTGTTTTGCTCTTGCATGGCGCCCCGAACGTCATCTTTGTTCATTTAAAGACCGTATTAGTACAGTTGCAGACCTGACTATTTTTTTCAACTCGTAGTATCCATTTTTATTAAGTAGGTTCTTTAGGAGGATCTATTCTCGTGCTTTAAAAAAACCCTGGCACCTCTGATCAATCCCGATAGTTCATACAAACCGTCTCTACCTACAATATTTCGCATAGCGATTTTTACGTAGCTTGCGCTGAAGTAGTAGTCATTGAGCGCTTCCTCTACTCGACAAACGAGATCTTCAGTTGCCATGTTGGGATATGAGATGATGCATCGCTGGTATCCGTTCTCATCAATCGTCTTGCTCGGGTCAGATTCGAGCAGGTAGCCGTTGTCGGAGACCCACTGATAGAACTCGGTCCCGGGGATGGGGGTTGCAACCGATATTTGCAGTAAATCGGGTTTGATGTCCTTGATAAACCGAACTGTTTGCTGTATGGTGTCTTCCGTCTCTTCGGGCAAACCAAAAATGAAGTCTGCTAAAATCTTTAAACCCACCTTTCTTGCATCAGCGGTAAATCTCTTAGAGTCCACTGTCGTGACCCCTTTCTTTATGTTTTTGAGTATCTTTTCGTTGCCCGACTCGTAGCCGACATCGAGGAGGCGGCAGCCCGCCGATTTCATTATCCGCATCGTTTCATAGTCAAGGGTTACTCGCGCATTGCAGGACCAGCGAACGTTAATTCCACGTCTTTCGATCTCTTCGCAGATTTCTCTGACTCTCTGCGTGTTGATCGTGAACGTATCGTCTTCAACCATGATTTCCTTGACTGCCGGGAGCTCGTTGCTGACGTACTCGAATTCGTCAACGACATTGGAGACGCTTCGCGCTCGAAACTTTCTGCCCATGAACGTGCTCGGCCACGAACAGAACGTGCACTGGTTCGGACACCCACGCGCTGTGAATATCTGCACCATTGGGTACAGTGTATGGTTGAGTGTATAGTCCCTAATACCAAGGTGGTTCTTGTACACGCTCGTCACGAACGGGATGACGTCGAGTTGTTCGGAAGTCATAAAGGGTCGGTCTGGAGTCTGGACAGTGTGACCGTCTCGCCTGTATGAAATTCCAAGTACCTCTCGTAAATCAGCCCCTTCCTCAGTTGCCGCGGCGATGTCCCTGATCGTGAGGTCGTACTCGTACCTCCCCACCACGTCCACGTGGTCGTCTTGAAGCATTGCTTCGTGAAACTGAGACGCCGGCGGTCCGACTAGCACCGACAGAAAGTCACCATCTTGTTTCAACTGGGCGATGATGTCGATATCGTTTTTCACGCTTGCGAAATTCGACTCAATAACGAGTATATCCGGATCGAATGCATCAATATCGTTCTTGACCGCTGGCACTCCCCATTCCTTTGCTGGCGCGTCTACCAGTTTGGCTTGGTAGCCTGCGTCTTCAATGGCCCCTGTCGCGTACGACAACCAAATCGGATACCAGTACGTGCCACCGAGCGAGACGACCCCCTGCCATCTGTTGCACCTATGGAACTTGGGCAGGATTTTTCCGTTTGACACGAACGGAGGGTGAAGTAGGTAGACCCTCACGTTATGTAACCCCCTGCTGTCTTTTTTGCGATATTTGAGTGCACGGGTATCTTACTACCTCTTCTCCTGAATCTAACCGAATCACTACTCTTTATACTTCTCCGTCACGTATGTGTCGAAGGTGATCAGCGCACTTGTCTTTCTTTGACCGTGGTGTTTCTCTGTCTCAATCAACGCTATAAGTCCTTCTTAACTTGGCTGACGCCCTTAGGGGGCTCTACAGGTTCAACTGATGTCCTCGTCAAATCGATTTTTTCCCAAAGAACCGAGTATCTCCTCAAAAAAAAGTCTCTCCAAGCCAGTAGTAGCAGGTATTCGTCGAAAAGCACGTATAATGCTAGCCGAAGTAGAGAGACCTTCACGCGCGGGGAGCTGCCGTGAGTCCGGTTCAATCGGGGCACGAAGTGCAGGTAAAGAAAGAGCAGGACAAGAAAAAGCGCGGACATGATGAATATGTGGCTCAGCACCAAAGCCGGGTTCCATAGTACTATGTAGCCGAGTGCTATCCCGACAAACATGAAGGGAGTCACCATAAGCAATCCCTTGTGGGAAGGAAATATTATAAGGCGGTACCAGTCCCTCGGGACAAAGAGATAACGCCAGTGCTTGAAGATGTTCTGGATGGTGCCCAAGCAGCGCCGTTTTTTTTGCGTTAACTGTTCGCTAAATGATGCAGGAGCGGGCTCGTAACTTATTGCATTGGGCTCAAACGCCACCTTATAGCCCTTCTTTCGTATCGCTATTGACATGTCCAGATCTTCGCCGACCATCGCGGTGTCAGCATCGACTATACCTTTCCTCCAAGAGCTAATCGACCCTTCGAAAAGGCACGCGGAATCCAAGGCAGACTCGCCCGTGCGGAGCACATCTTCTAGCTTCCAGTAGAACTGCTCAGCGGCCGGCAGCGGGTTGTCAGGATTCGAAACCACGTATCGCCCTCCGACTCCGCCTATCTCAGCTGTCTCGAAATGCGGCGCGAGCTCTGCGAGCACGTTGGCGTCAAACGCCGAATTTGCATCCGTAACGAGCACGAGATCCCCCGCAGCCTGGGCACTTCCACAGTTGATCGCAGAAGCTTTGCCCCTGCGTTGGTCTTCACATACGAGCTTCGTATGCGGTGCCCCGTCCTCGTGGCACATTCGCTGAACGATGCTCTTTGTGGCGTCCAAGGAGCCTGAGTCGACCACCAAAATTTCGTACTTGTCGTTTGGGTACTGCAACGCCCGTAGATTTTGGATCCTCTTTTCGATAACCGCTTCTTCATTGAATGTGGGCACAAGTATGGAGAAGAAAGGCTGAGATGAGTGATTCCTTTCGACGTCCTTGTGAACAAGCGCGAACCGCAGCATCAAGAGCGGATAGCCCACAAACACCCAGATGAGAAGAGCTGCAAGCACGTACACGGCAATGAGGGCCAGCGTCGGCACAGGGTAAACGTCCAGTGGCGGTATCGCCGCGCTCATGCCCAGCATCAGTTTCTTCCTCAATCGATTTTTTACGCGTTCATTCCGTTCAGTTTTTTTCCGATTCGCTTAGGCCGCCGTTCAGTTGCGTCAGTCTCAAACGTCGCTTGCACAAAAAAAGACCGATTTTGATGCCGTCCCTCATTGACGACAGCTTCGGTTGATCCTTCCGAGCGCGGTAGGTGATCGGGATTTCCGCGATGCGCAAGCCTTTCCTCACGCATTCAGCGAACATATCGGCTTCAATTTCAAAGCCGCGCGCTGCGAGCTCCATGCGCCGAACAGCGTCGTTTCGATAGCCCCAGAAACCCGTGCACACGTCGCTGATGTGTACACCAAACAGCGCCTGCGCGAGGAGCGAGAGCAGGGTATTCCCCACGACGTTCAGCCGAGTCATGGCTCCCGGCTCTATGGTACCCTTGAGCCGCGATCCTATGACGACGTCGTGTGTCTGGAGCAAGCGGGTCATCTCCGGTGCCATTTCGATCGGGTACGTGTCGTCTCCATCAACCATAATCGCGTAGTCGGCAGCGATGGACTTAAACGCGGTTTGAATGGCCTGACCCTTTCCCCGCCGCGCTTCGAGTATGAGTTGGGCACCCTTTTCGACGGCGATCTCCCTTGTATTATCGGTGGATCGCCCGTCGATCACGTACACGGCAGTTTTGAAACCGTTTTGCAAGAGATCGGCAACAGGCACATCGTCGATGACCGTGCCGATTGAGCACTCCTCGTCTAACGTCGGAATGACGACTGCTACTGTCTCCATCGCTTCGCCTTTTCGCCGTGCCTCCTTGTCCGCGGCCGGCGATCCCCCTTTTTGTCACGCCTGATTTGCTCGTCTGTTGCTCAGTTCAGTAGCGTCAAATTGCCCAATCCGTAAGAAGTCACCTAACAAAGGTGATTTCAATTACTTAAACGATGTGGTTCGCTCTTGCGAAATGCGGTCAATATTGAGTCAGAAACACAACGTCCTTCAGACAGTGCCCGACGATCGAACGAGGCGCTTGAGGCAGTTTTGCGGCATGTTGCACACTAGCGGAGTCATAAACAGGGTCGCAACAATCTTCCGCTCTTGCGCTCATCAATCAGTAACGCGAAGGGCTGACAGCGGCTCCACGGGCAGATGTGGTCGCTCTCAAGCTGTCCCCGACCCGGCTGATTACACGGCGCTTATCGTCGGCTGATACCTGGCTCACTCACGGCACGCTGACAGACGCCGCGCTGCCGCTAGCAACAGTCAAAGTGAACTCCTACTGCTATCTTGTTCATCTTCGAGAGCGTGGGCCGCTGGAACCACTTTTACGTTGCGGCAGCCTAAATTCTGCAATAGTACGCTTTTTTAAGGTTGTGTTCGGTCCAGACAGGGCACAACGGGGCACTCACATCCCTGCATTTGTGTTGTGTCTTTGCTCCTACCGGTTCAGTGCACGTTGCCTGTCAATCCGCTTCCGTCGTACGTCACGCATTCTCCTGGGCACCGACATCTCATCCTGTCGTCTTCAGTCACAGGAACATCCGTTTCCATAATCATCTACCTCCGACGGTCGGTCAAGGCCAAAGCCCGTCATTCCGCTTTGAGACCACGTAATAACAGCCCACCCTTCTTAAATATTCCATTTTTGCGCTATTGCTGCCGCCAGGCAATCGCCGCAATCGCGACACGATTGAGTACGTGTTCACCAGGATCGAAAACCAGCTCTTTGACTTCGGAGCACGATGATGGGACGCTCCGCAGATCGGCAGCGAGGAAGGACGACACGTCCTACGCAAAACAGACCAAAAAAATGGTGGTGAGACTGCACTGTTAATCGTAATCCGAGCCCTTCTCGACCTCGGTTAACGCATCAATAACCTCGTCGCGGTCGAACTCTTCAGGGTAGAGGCGCGCGATCACATATGTCAGTGCAAGCAACAGGTACTTGTAGATCAGCGCAATCGCAGATACAAGGACGACTAGCGGCAGATGTGCCCACGACTTAGCCAATGCGGCGCCTTTTGCGGCGTATTTCTTTATAGTGTGCTTCTCTGCATCGTGAGACACGTCGCTAGTTTCGAACATGAAAACCTATTTACGAGGTCTAGTTTTCGGCGGAACGCTCGGTTTTTACTTTTCCGATGTGCTGATGGGGTTTGGGCCGACACGCCTACCTTACGCGTTTTTTGCCTCTGCTCGTGCTTTAGATATCGGAATGTCCAATGCGCTGAATCATTTCTCCAATATTGGATCAATAGTTCAATGTTGTATAAAATTAGCAATGACATTAGCAGTTCAGGACATAAGTACTTTGCGCTCAGTACTGTAACAAATTCTTGCATTCCAGCGAGCTTCAAAACCGTATCGTGGAAAGGCAATAGGTAATCACGGCAGGTAAGCCTCCAAGACGCGCAAATGCGAAACTGTGACCACAGTATACAAAAAAAATGTTTTTTTGCCACAACCCGGCGCACTACGAATCGTTACTCTAATGCGTGCTACGTCAAACAGTCTCGGACAAAAACTCGCAAAATCATGGCGCCGCCCCAAGGATTGTAGCTCAGTTCCTCTAGTTACTCAGCAATGAACGCAAGCGGTCGTCAGCGAACAAGCTGAATTTCTCGATCTTCCCAGCTTCCGACTGATTCGTCAATTGAAGTTCGCGCCCCGATGGCACCTTCATACGGTTTCTACCGCTTCAACAAAACGACGGGCTCCGCTGCGATTAGCACGGTCGCACGGCTCTCATAAAGCGCGTCCCCTATACTGTGACGCTTTCCGACGATTCAACGTAATGGCGAAACACATCGTGCCCCCACACAATCGCTTCCGGGCTTTCACTCGTTAAAGAGACTGAATAATCAAATCCCCCGTCCAAACGACACAGCATAAGAACGATTACGTGGTCGGCAACGGCAAAGACGAGTTTTGGGTCCTGCCGTATCACATATAGTTTGTGGCCCTCGCGAAGGGCTCTCTTAACGCGAGCCTGACCGAGCTTTTCAATCACGTGATGCAAGACTGATTCAGTTACGACGAGTTCTACGTGTTTATGAGCCTCAACAAACTCGTGAAAGAGAAACTGAGGGTCAGGAGCGGAAACAGAGGCGATGAGCTCCAACGTATGAGATGCTTTCAGAAGTTCAACAAAATTATTATATGCTTTAAATGGATCAAGCTGAGTGTCAATGACCAGAGTAGAATCCCGCAACGCGCCAATTCGGTCAAACAGCTGCTCGGGAATGCCGCCGAAGTCGTGCTCGAGCCAGAATTTTTCGTGCGTCACGACGGCCTCAGTTGCACAATAAAAATCGAGCACCTTGCGAACCACATTCTTGCCGATAGGGGTCAGATTATATGATCTTTCGCCATTTTCGCTGACAAAGTGGTTCATTTCAAGGATTCTCAGCGCGTGTATGATCGTAGGACCGTCCAGCTGCACCGCATCCCGCAAATCGCTGACCGTTTTTTCCCCCTCATTGAGTGCGAGAAGAAGCTGCGTTCGCTGGTCCGAGCAGATAGCGAGGCGCAGCCGCTTCCTAACCTTTTCACTCATCTCCGTCTTCAGTGCCATCTCGATCTCTTGTGGTCGATTCACTGAGCTTAAAGCTTTGTAACACGGAGATGTGGCAACTTTCTAGCACCGTGCTTACCCTCAGGGAATCTCCGACAATTACCCCCTCTGTTTTAGCACGTCGTCCTTGACCGTAAGTGTTGCGATTTAGCTCGCACGCGGTTTTGACCTACATGTACCGCGCGGTAATCTTCGGCAGCATGCACCACAGGCGTGCGTCTTCGTCGCTCTTGACCGCCTGCAAAGGTGCACGCGAGATTGAGAGCGAGTCAAACCTCGGCCACAGACCCGTGACAAACGACACGTCCAGGTGGAGGTGATTATCGATAAAAAAGGCAAGAAAGAGATGGGTCACACATCCTGCTTCTAGAGCAGTTTCGGGACTATCTAGATATTTTTGGGCAATGGTGCACACAGGTAACTCCCACCTATTTCACGGCTTCTCAAAGTTCCTTGGAGTCAGTCACGTCGAACGCCACACCAGCGAAAGTAGTTGAGCGCTTCGACATCTCTGCTGCCGTATTTTTTCTCAAGTGGAACTATTATACAATATTGGAAGAAAATAACAATTATTTTAGCACGAAATTGCATTTAGAGGGCAGTATTGCAAAGAAAATATCTGTCGGAAGACAAGGTATATAAATGGGCATGACATTTGTTCGTATAATTGTCAACGGGCGACCTCTTCGACCGATGAGCCAGACTTGTCGACAGCATTCTGCTGCGCGAGGTGCGTGTTAAAATGAGCGCACGAGGAAGCGTGTTGAAGATATGTAAGAGGAAGAAAATGAAAACACAGCGACTGATAACCATCGTCGCGGTAGTAGCATTAGTTCTTTCCCTAAGCGTTGTAGGCATTTCGGCTGCAGGAACTTCGATCGCAAAGCCCACATCACAAGTGGTGAAAAAAGTAAACATTGCCAAATTACCAACAGTCAATTTCAACATTCCCAAATTACCGACAGTCAACAAAGTCAACAGTAATGTGAACACTCAATCACAGTCAACAGTGAACAAAGTCAACAGTAATGTGAACACTCAATCACAGGTAAAAGTCAACAGTAATGTGAACACTCAATCACAGTCAACAGTGAACAAAGTAAACAGTAATGCGAACACTCAATCACAGGTAAAAGTCAACAGTAATGTGAACACTCAATCACAGGTCAGCAACGTCAACCCAACCAGCGTGCAGGATCCAAACCAAGTGCAAGTAGTGCACAACGTTGGGACCCCAGTGGTCAACCTGTATCACACACCCACCCCTCCACCGTTTCCGACGCCTACCCCGCAAGAACCAATATTCACATGGTTGTCGCAGGTATTCACCTACCTCGGATCGCTCTTCCAATGGATATTCGGATTCCTGTAACTACCGTTTAGGGACTCCAAGATGGCCTGCAGTCGACTTTCGACTGCACGCAGACAGACGTGCCGTTTCGTACGATGGGGAGGCAGCAGGAGACCATCCCCATGGCTTGTGCCGATAACGGCAAAGGCGCTTGTGGCGCTGCCTGCTTCGGGTGGCGCCTAGGGCTTGCTGCGGGTAGCCTACACAGCGTGAGTTTGGACCGAAAACCGCTCCAGACAAGGATTTCGCGCGGCAGTTCAGTCTGTCGGTCTCGGCAAATGCTATATGGGTGCTGCGCAATGATACCGTTTAATGAGCGACTCTGACCGTCCGCTGCGCTACGCAGCGCTCATTATCATCGTACTGGTTCTCGCGGCGATCGTGCTACCGTCAGTTGGCGTGCTGAACGATCTGGGCTACGTCGGCGCGAAAACCTACCTTCTCGTGCTGCAGGATAATACTGAGCTCAGAAACACCGGCGGCTATTTGGCGTGCGTAGGCTCGGTCGAGATTCAAAACGGCGCCCTACAGAACCTGAAGCTGTATTACAGCCACAGCAACGCCTACGCTAACGGCACACTGAGCGCTGCCGTCAATATCGGCGGTCCGGAAAGCTTCACGGTTTTTTATAACACGACGTACGTGCGATTCTGGGACATGAATGTCCAGTACGACTTCGCCACGTTCGCCCCCCTTTACGCCTCGGCGTGGCAGCAATTGACGGGACAACGCGCTGACGGGGTCATCGGACTCGACTTAACAGGTCTTCAAGAGCTCCTTAAAGCCATCGGACCTGTGACGGTCGCCAACGAGACGATCACGTGGAGAAACGTCATCGATAGAGTGCACTTTGCTGACGTCGCCACGAAAGGTGAGGCAGGACAACCCGCTCTGAACGTATTTCTCGGGCAGCTCGCGAACAACGTTATCACAGCCGCGCAAACGGCCGATCCTGTTGGAAAGCTCCTGCTGCTCAACACCCTTCATACGCTTGCCCAGCAACAACATCTCCTCATCTATGCGCCGGGCGCCCTGACTAGCTATGATGGCGCGATTCTGCAGCAACCGGGCGATTACTTGTACGTCGTCGACGCAAACTCCGGCAGTGCCAAAGCAGATCTGGACGTCAACAGAACGATCACGGACCACGTCTACCTCGCCGCTAACGGCACGCAAACGTCGAACGTAACCATAACCTATGCGAATAACTGTGGGTGGACCTACAAAGTGTTCACCACAACGCTCGTGCCCAACGATGCAGCGCTGCTCAACGCACAATACAACTCCCCCTACCACCTCGGGCCGCTTGTGACGTATGCCGACAACCTCACCACTATCTCGTCGTACGTCGAGGTCCCGGCACACTCGACGGGCAACGTCACGTACGAGTACGCGCTTCCCAGCACACTTCTCCCCGCGGGCGTGTTTTCCCACTACACTCTCTACTTCCAGGCGCAGCCGGGGGTCACTCAGTACACACTCAACACCGCGGTGACCTTGCCTCAAGGAGCACAACTCGTCCACGAGTCGAACGTCGGCAACGGGATCGTGGCAAACGGAGACGTCCAGGTAGAGGTCATCTACCGTTAAAGGGGCTTTATGAGACGACGTACCAAGGCAATCGCTGCAGTAGCGATAGCGGTCATACTAGCGGCCATCGTCCTGCTCGCAACGCTTCAAACCGCCTTGACGACTGAGTCAGCACGTAACGAGCAGAATCCTCTGTACGTGCAGCCCCAGCCGAA
>Ga0187876_1000474_pt1 | contig 41221 bp, 43 predicted proteins | sample June2016WEW_17_4_FD_133000 | JGI IMG/M metagenome (GOLD analysis project Ga0187876, IMG submission 133000) | Peatland microbial communities from SPRUCE experiment site at the Marcell Experimental Forest, Minnesota, USA - June2016WEW_17_40 | ecosystem: Environmental > Terrestrial > Soil >...
CTGGCCCTGGGACTCGGCCACATTTCTGCAATACGTTCCATCATTTCAAAGCGTCCCCGTTCCAGAATGATATCAATGTAAGTGCGTCTATGATCATGAGACCCGTGACGAAGCCAAACCGTCGAGTGCGCCGCGTCCAGGCAAGAGCGGCGCCAGATCCGCGCGAGCGTTAATTGGAATTATCGGTAGCCAACTCTGCAGGCAAGCTGGCGCGCCGCCCTGTCCCGAGTAGCGCGTCGTACGGGCGCTACGCGACTCGGTTCCCACAAATCCTGTTCGTCGAATACAATCCCAGACGCTACGCTCTCAGCCCTGTCGCAGTTTCTCCGCCAGCTCTCGATACGACCCTGAACGGATGTCCGTGAGCAGATCGATTCCTCTCGGCTGCCATCCCAGTTGCTTCACTGCTTTGCGATTAGACGACCGGTTCTCGAACTGGACAAACGCCGTCAGGAACTGGCCCCAACGCGCCTCCGCCTCTTCGCGGCTGACCGAGCGCGCCGGAAGTTTAAGTGCCGCTCCGATCGCTTCGGCCAATTCCCGTAAGGTGACGGTTGTCGATCCGGAGCCATTGAAGACGTCGCCGGCTTTGGCTTTTCTGGCTGCGAGAAGAAACAGCGTCGCCGCATCATCCACGTGAACATCTGAGGTTCGCAGACTTCCGTCATCGATATAGATGGACTCGCCGGCCTTGGCAGCCATCTGCATCAGCAGCGGCACAAAATAGCTACCGCCGCGACCGTAAACATAAGGAGGCAGACGGATCGCGCTCACCCGGACACCGTCCTGGCTCAGGCGCAGTGCATGATGCTCAGAACGGATGCGGTCTTTCAGGACGAAGGTTTCCGAGAGAGGTGAATCCTCCGTGGTCTCACCACCCGCCGGATCGGCGGCGACCACCGCCGTGCCGGAGGTGATAACGAACGGCTTACCCGTGCCGCGCAGAGGCTCACCCAATGCATCGACCGCCGCCGCATCCACGCGGAGAACCTCCTGGAAGTCCATCGCGAAGTTGTGAATGAATGCCAGATGCAAGACCGCATCAGCCTCGGCGCTCTGCTGCCGAAGTACCTCCAGGCTGGTCAGCTCTCCGCGTACTGGCGTCGCACCCAGTGCTCCCACTTTCGCATCACCTTCTTCACTCCGTGACAATCCGTATACGGCGTGACCTTCGGCAAGCGCTCGCTCCGTGACAACGCGACCGATATACCCAGTCGCCCCAGTGACAAATATCCGCATCTGCTCTCCTTTGCTTTTGCTTTTGTCTTGGATGAAAGGCTCCGTTACCGATGCTGCCCTCCGTTCAACCTGATGCCCGGTCACCTTTACCAGGGAACGACGCCTTTGCTGTCGGAGTAGGTGCCGGTTGGACCGTCCTCGGGGAGTAGTGCGAGGCGGATAGCTTCGGCGGCCCCTTCGAGAATGGTCTGTGTCCCGCTATGGCCGTTCAGGTCGGTGGCGGTATAGCCGGGATCGGCGGAATTGACCTTGATGGCCGTGTCGCGGAGTTCGTAGGCGAGTTGCACAGTGAGCATATTCAGGGCCGCCTTTGAGGCGCTGTAGCCGAGATATTTGTGGGCGGCGTAAGGCCACGCGGGATCGCCGTTCTGCGTGAGCGAGCCTAGGCCGCTGGAGACGTTGACAATGCGCCCGGACGGCGCTTTGCGCAGCAGGGGAAGCATGGCCTGGGTCACCGCGACGCTGCCCAGGAAGTTCACCCGCAGAGTTTTTTCAATCGCGTCCAGACTGGAGGCCGTGGGCGGGCCGTCGCCCGGAGTGGCGATGCCGGCGTTGTTCACGAGAATATCGAGATGGTCGAAATCGGCGGCGATGCGACTGGCGGCGGCGATGATCGTCGTGGGCAGGGTGAGATCGATGGCGATATCGCGAACATCAAGACCCTCGGCCGCGAGTTTTCCCGCCGCGTCTTCCCCGAGTGTCTGGTTGCGCGCACCGAGCAGGACGGTGCAGCCGGACGCGGCTAGCTGGCGGGCGACTTCAAATCCGATGCCCTTGTTCGCTCCCGTGACGAGCGCGATTTTCTTTGTTGTGGTTGGCATACTTGTTTCTCTCTGAGTTCGTTTCCTCTAGAATGATTATATGAAGCTTCCTTCAGGTTTGGAATTCGCATATGCCTGCTGACGCGCTACAAGCGCTTGAGCCAAGAAAGACGCCGGTTCAGGCGAGGGCGGCCGTCACGGTGGACGCGATTTTCGAGGCGACTATTCAGGTTTTGCTCAGCCACGGGGCGGACCGTCTGACGACGACGCGTGTTGCGGAGCGCGCCGGGGTATCCGTAGGAACGCTGTATCAGTACTACCCCAATAAGCAATCGCTCCTGTTTGGCGTGCTGGAGGACCATCTCGACAAGGTGGCCGCGGCGGTGGAGGCGGCTTGTAAGCATGCGCGCCACAAGCCGCTCTGCGAAATGGTGAGAGAAGTGGCCGAAGCGTTTGTGGACGCCAAGATGGAGCGCACCGACATTTCAATGGCGCTCTACCAGATCGCGGCGGATGTGGGTGGACCCGCGCTGATAAAGCGGGCGGGCCAGCGGTCGCGGAAGGCTCTGGAGGCGATGTTGGCGACAGCGTCTGATACGGTGGCGCAACCGGATAGATTCGCCATCGAGATGATGTTTTCAGCTATGGTGGGCGCGACGCGCTCCGTGCTGGAGACGGGAGCGTCACCCGCGACGGTCCGCAAGCTGCGCGAACATCTCGTGCTGCTTTGTCAATCCTACATGGCGGCCGTAACCGCCCGGCGCACGGAAACAGATTGGCGTGAGAGCGCCACTTGACTCCACTCCTGGTTTGTCCGGCACTCGGAGAATGTTGCAGGCTTCGCAGTCCGTCAACATCACTGCGCGATACGTCACTGCCATGCTGATCCTCCGTTCATGGAACGGGCACCAACAGCGCCTTGCCGATGACAGTCGTCAAGCCGTCCAACGTGTCCATGAAGCTTGCAGTGAGCAACGGAACCGTACGTAGGTACCAAAGATGTTCGGCGTTTTGCCATGCCGACTCCCGAGCCGCGCTTACGCTCCAGGCGGCGATTGTATCTTCCAGATGAGAGACCGGCGGGAGCGCCCCGCCGGGGAGGCGCACGTTTAGTGTGAGCTTGGCGGATTCGACGAGGCTGTCAAGCGTGGAATTGAGCGCGGTATAGTCGCCAAAGTGCGCCCCAACGGAATCTGGAGTCGTACCGGTGATTTGACAGGTGGCGACGATGGCTTCCGGCAGATCGTGATTGATATGAGCGTCAATGCCGGCAATCGCGAACTGGATTCGCGCGATCGCACCGTTGCTGCGGCTATCGAACAATACGTGCCAGCACTCGGACGTTGCCTCACCAGAGAGCCAAGATCGGAGGGCGGAAAAATAGAGACGTGCGAATTGTACGTCGAGTTGAGACAGCCATGCGGAATCGGTGAATCCGCCGGCGGAAACTCGCACCTCGACGGCCTGCGTCACCTGCAGATACAGCCAGTTGAACCATCTCAGGCCATCAGCGTCGGCACAAGTGGCGCCGATGTACTGGAGAGTCTGGAGAACATCCGAGATCGATTGCGGAGCAGCCTGGACCGCGTTAAGCAGCGTGGCGTCGTACGGAAACATGTTCCATCCCGTCTACGAAGTATAAGGGAGACGATGGGCCATCTGGTAGTTGTTCTTCGGTCTTGTGCAGGAAGCGTTAGCGGTCAATATCGGAAGCTACTCCGAGACCACCCGAGCGCCCAGCGACGCTGTTCCGATGGAAGAAATTGTCGCCATTTTTCCGCCGCTAAAATCGCATGCTGGCCTCCGAGGGGCGATTACTTCACAGCTTGCACACGCCGAATCCCAGACCGAGAACAGGGCAGACATCCGGTAGCGCTAGGCCGGTCTGACGCCTTCGCTCCGCAGATTCGTGACTCTTGCGAGGATATCGAACCAGAACGAGGAGCCCATGGATATCATCAAGCCGCTCAGGAGATACCCGGGCACGGACTTTAGGCATCCTTGCAGCGCAGGGATACTCGCGAGAATGCAGCACCATTTCTTGGGGTCGACGTATTGCAACGCGATTGCGATCGTGCCGAGCCCCACCAGCGCGGCCATGCCAGTACCGAGAAGGATCGCCCAGACGCGGGAGCGCGCGCCATGCGGCGTGTCTGACAGCGACGGTTTCAGCAGGATGTTCCTGATCGCGAAGACAGCCAAGCCGCCCCAGGTCGATCTGACCCTTTCAGACCACCCGGATGACGGGCCGCCCAAGCGCACCGCGGCGACGGTGGGGATTCGTTACCTCGAATTGCTGGCATTGTCTGAGCTCAACGAGCTGAATGACCTCACCCCGAGGAGTGTTCGGGGCGGTGTTCCCGGCGGATGCGGGAGTGGGTTTGCATCGGGCGGTTAGTCGTTGACCGCACGCAGCCGGGGCGGTCCATGCCGAGGCGCCATTCCGCGCCCGATAAGTAGCTCCATCGGGCGAGTAAGATCGTTCCAGGAGGACCATCATGAACGCATTGGAAGGCAAGGTCGCACTCATTACCGGCGCCAACGGAGGGCTCGGAAGCTTCGTTACCGAAGCGTTTCTGGCGGCTGGGGCGAGGGTGTTGGGAGTGTCGCGATCGATTCAGGCGAGCGACTTCCCGCACCCGGCGTTCGCCGCCCTGCCGGCGGAGCTTTCGAGCGGCCAGGCGGCATGCAAGGTAACCGACGACATCGTGGCCCGGTTCGGGCGCGTCGACGTGCTGGTACATGTGGTGGGCGGCTTCGCCGGCGGAAAAAGCGTGGCCGAAACCGACGATGCCACGCTCGACAAGATGCTGGATCTGAACTACCGTTCGGCGTTCTTCATGGCGCGGGCGGTGCTGCCCCACATGCGACAGCAGGGCGGCGGGCGAATCCTGGCCGTAGCGAGCCGGCAGGCCGTAGAGCCAGGCGCCATGGTGGGGGCGTACAGCGCTTCAAAGGCGGCGCTGGTGGCGCTGATCCACACCATCGCGCTGGAGAACAAGGACCGCAGCGTCTCGGCGAATACGGTGCTGCCGGGCACGATGGACACGCCGGCGAACCGGGCCGCCGACCCGAAAGCCGATCCATCGCAATGGGTGCAGCCGGCGCAGGTGGCCGCACTGCTGGTGCACCTGGCGTCGGATGCCGCCGCGCAGGTGACCGGCGCGGCCATTCCCATTTACGGCAGGCAGGTTTGAGAAGCTTGCGGCGCGGCGGTTCGCGGGCATCGTGGAGGGCAAGACCTCGCAGGCCGGCTCGCCTCCCCCACCGTCCATCGCATCCGGCGGAATAGGAACACCGCGAACCTGTCTTCCACCTCCGTTGCTCTTGACATCGGGAATCGTTCGGTAGATACTCCTATCAAGCGTCTATGGGAAAAGAACAATCGGAGCCCGAAGGAACCCTGGTCCAGGGAACGCTGGACATGCTCATTTTGAAAACCCTCAGCCGCGGACCCATGCATGGATACGGGATCTCGCAGTGGATCCAGCGGATCTCTGACGAAGTGCTGCGCGTGGAAGAAGGATCGCTGTATCCGGCGTTGCACCGGCTGGAACTGGACGGCGTGATCGATTCCGAGTGGGGACAATCGGCGAACAATCGGCGCGCGAAGTATTATCGGCTGACCGCGGAGGGTCGCAGGCGGCTGTCGCGGGAATCCAGCCAGTGGCGGCGGCTGGCGGAAGCCATCGCACGCGTGATGGAGACGGCGTGAAATGAACCGATTTCGAAAGAAACTGCGGGCGCTGTGGCGGCGCCGGCAACTGGACCGCGACCTCGAAGACGAGTTGCGTTTTCACTTGGAAATGGCGGCGGAAGAGTCCGACGGCAGCGACGCTCGGCGGCGCTTCGGGAACTTGACCGGCATCGAAGAGCGCTGTCGCGACCTGTGGACCTTCACCAGGATCGAAACATGGTGGCAAGACGTCCGGTATGCGGCGCGGACGTCCGGCCGGAACCCGGGGTTCACCGCCGTCGCGGTGGTCGCGCTGGCGCTCGGCATCGGCGCTGACACTGCGATGTTCAGTATCGTCAACGGGGCCCTCTCCTGGGATATGGGGCTGGACCATCCCGACCGGGTGGTGATTGTCAATGCCACCGATCCGGCGCACTTCCAGAATTTCGGCGCGTCGTACCCGGACTTTCGCGATTTGCGGGCGCGCGTGAAATCGCTGGCGGGCCTGGCGGCGTATCGCTTCGTGCCGGTCAACGTGAGCGATCATAGCGGGTTGCCCGAGCGATATTACTGCGTGTGTATGTCGTCGAACGGCAACCGGGTGGTGCACCAGAGACCGCTGTTGGGCCGCGACTTCACGCCCGCAGACGAGAAGCCGGGCGCAACCCCGGTGGTACTGCTCGGGCACCACGTATGGCAGCGGCGGTACGGCGGCGACCCGGGCGTCGTGGGCCGGACGATTCGTGTGGACGACGTGCCCACCGAGGTGGTGGGAGTGATGCCACCGGGGAAGCGATTCCCGGAGGACACGGACGTGTGGATCCCGCTGGTCCCCACCGCCGCGATGGAGCGGCGCGACAACCGGAGCCTGATGGTGTACGGCCGTCTGGCCGACGGGGTGAAGCTCAGTGCGGCCCGTATGGAACTGGACACGCTGATGCGCCAACTGGCGAGCCAGTATCCGGAGACCAACCGGGGTCTCACGGCGGAGGTGTTGCCGATCGTGATGATCACCGGCGTATACGCCATGCGGCCGCTGTTCGCGGTGTTGTTTGGCGCAGTGGGATTCGTTCTGCTGATCGCGTGCGCGGACGTGGCGAACATGCTCTTGGCGCGCGCGGCGGGGCGGGCGCGCGAGATTTCGATCCGCGTGGCGATCGGCGCCGGTAGGGCCCGCATCATCCGCCAACTGCTGATCGAGAGCACGCTGCTGTCGCTCGCGGGCGGAGTGCTGGGCTGGTTGGTGGCGATCGGCGGGCTGCGTTGGTTCGATTTGGGTACGGGCAACCTGGTGAAGCCGCCATGGCTGCATCTGAAACTGGACGCGACCGCCTTCGTTTACCTGGGGGCAATCTCCATCGCGACGGGCGTCTTGTTCGGAATGGCGCCGGCGTGGCGGCTGGCGAAGGTAGACATTTACGGGTCGTTGAAGGACGGCGGGCACGGCACGCTGGGCGGGCGCCGCAGTCTTCGCCTGGCTGGCACGCTGGTGGCGCTCGAGATGGCGCTGTGCGTGATGCTGTTGGCGGGCGCGGGCCTGATGATCCGCAGCACAGCCAACCTGTATGCGACGCCGATCGGCGTGAACACGGCGAACGTGCTCACCATGCGCATCAACCTTCCCGAGGCCAAGTACCCGCACGAGGAGGCAATGGTGCGGTTCCATGAGGCACTGGCCAAAAAGCTGGATGCGCTGCCGGGAGTGGAGGCGGCGGCGGTGGTTTCGAACCTGCCGCTCGGCCGCTGGATGGAGTTCCCTTACCAGATGGAAGGGGACGCTCCGGCGGGAGACCGGCTGCCGCGGTTGGACGCGATCATCGCAAGTGCCGACTACTTTCGCGTGGGGCAGGTGCGGGCGCGGCAAGGACGGCTGTACACGGATGAGGAGAGCGTGACGGACGCGCCGGTGGCCGTGGTGAACGAGAACTTCGTGGCGAAAATGTGGCCGGGCAAGGACCCGCTGGGCAAGCGGCTGCGCGTGTTTCGGGACGGCGTCCCGCAGCCGTGGCTGACCGTGGTCGGCGTGGTGCCGGACATTCTACAGGACTTCCGCCATCCGCTGGAGCATTCGCCGCTGATCTATCTGCCGTATGCGGAGGCGCCGCTGCGGGTAGCATATCTGGTGGCACGCACTCATGTGCCGCCGGACACACTGGCGCAGGCGTTTCGCACCGAAGTGCAGAGCGTGGATGAAGCGCTGCCGGTGTACGAAGTGCGGTCGCTGGAGGAACGGATTGCGGAGAACCGCTTGACGACGAGCCTGTTTGGCGGCATCTGCACGGTGTTTGCCGCGGTAGCGCTGGTGCTGGCCTCGATCGGCCTGTACTCGGTGACGGCGCATGCGGTCAGCCAGCGGACGCAGGAGTTCGGAATCCGGCTGGCGATGGGGGGAACCAACGGCGACATCCTGCGGCTGGTGTTCCGGCAGAGTCTGCGGCCGCTGATGTACGGGCTGGCGATCGGGCTGCCGCTGGCGTTCGGCGTAACGCGTCTGTTGCGAGCGGTGCTGGCGGGCGTATCGCCCGGGGATCCGGTGACGTTTCTGGCAGCTGGCGCCGTGCTCACGTTGGCCGGCGTGGCGGGGTGCGCCATACCGGCTCGCCGGGCGGTGCGGGTCGACCCGGCGGTTGTGTTGCGGTGTGAATGAAGGAGATGTTCGAACTGTGCCCCGGTGCCGTTTAACAGGGCACGCGCCGTTTGTTAAGAGGATCAATCCGCGTCTCACGAGCAACTTTCGCCCGTCAGACTAATTCGCCAACGCGTCCCACAACCGTGCTGCTCGCTGCACCACGAAATCGCGGTCTTGCGGTAGCACGAATCTCCGGCGAATCAGCTCGTCGGCCGCCGTATTCACGCGTTGCAGATACTGCTCGCGGCTGGCATACCGGTCCGCAATCGAAAGCCGCGGATCGTGTGCCGCCTCGCGCGCCTCTTTGGTCTTCGCCAGCGGAAACGTCGATCCGTAAAACTCCGCAATCTCCCCAGGCGCGCCGCGCTCCGGCGCCCGCAGGTTCCAACCCGTCAACGTCGCCAGCGGAACCGAGACCTCGGGCAGCCGCACGCCCCCCAGATCGATTCCATCCGCGTCCACCTGCGGCACCAATACGGGGAACGCGCCCGTCACCTTCGGCGGCTCTTGCAGAATCACGCCATGTAATTTGAACTCCGGCCCGAAATCGAGCCGCCGCGCCACGCGCGGGTGTTGCGGCGGCGTCACGCCATCGATCTTCGGAAACTTCAAGCCCGCCAGATGAGTCAACTGCCCGTCCGCAATGTGCGGATAGACCGAAGCCGGCGGTGCAACGCTGTCTTTAATCCAGGCCTCCATCGCCGCCAGCAGCGCGCGTTGCACCGGGCGGTGATCTACCACGCCGACCAGGTCACCAAGGGCAGCGAACGCGGGAAGTGCTGCACCCCTGCCAGGAAATAAATTCGCGTGTCCGGCGAAATCGGCGCGTCGCGTTTGCCATCCGCCGTGATGTGGATCAGCGAAGCCGCCCGTCCCCAGTATTCCGAGGAATCGTTGGTTAAAAATATTTTCGGCCCCACCCGTGCGGCGAGCGCGCGGTCGAGCAGCCCGGCGGTCTTGCCCGTCACCGGATCGGTTTCATCCGTGTCGGTAAACGGAAACAGGTCGGTGGGATAGAAGACGTTGAGGTACGGCCATCCATCGCGGGATGGCTGCGCGTAACGGAAATTGAAGCTGCCGCGCCCGGCGCCTGCCACATCGGCCCAGACGCCGTCGAAGACCTTGCGCCCGCTCTCGTCGGCGTTGAATCCGTCGTAGAGGAACTCGCGCAGCCAGCGTCCGCTTTGTGAAACGCCGAAGCCAATGGCGAGTTTCACCGAGGGCCGCGGTCCACTCCATCCGCTGGCTTCCCCGCCATATTTCAGAAACGAGATGAAGTCACGCACCGCGGCCAGGCCCGTACCGGCCACGACCGGGTCCTTTCCCTGGTATACGAATTCGTAGAGCATCCCCGCTTCGAAGCCGCTTGGCATCTCGACGGAATGGCCGTCGGCCCCCAATGAATACTGGTCCGCCGGAATCTGCCGCGGGGCCGCCTCCGTACCGCTGCGAACGTAAAGGGCGAGCGCCTTTCCGACTGGAATCGCGTCCTGGTCGCGGTCGCCAAGCTACATCGATCGGCCGCTCTTCTCTGGCGTAAATTCGGAGCGTACCAGCCCGTCCGCCGGCGCATCGGCGCGAAAGCGTGGGGCCGTGAAGTGCAACGCACTGTGGTTCGATGCCGGAATATCCCATTCCCACCCGAGCCACACCAGCGTGTAGCCTTGCCTCATTACCCATTGGTCGCCGAAATCGTTCGCGCCACGCGCGAAGTCGAAGCGATTGAGCATACCCTTGCCGCCACGATTGGAAACCTCAAACAGCACCGTCCCGTTACCCCTCGCTGCATCGGCAGGTTGCAGGATGTAGAAATCCGCGGTGCACTCGGCCTCTCCGGCGGCGTCGAGCTGCACCAGTTCCAGATCGCGCACAACGCGGTTGGCAGCGAGCTTCGGATTCATCCCGAAGTGGGCCCGGCCCACAATTAGCTCGTAAGCACCATCGAGAACGGGCGTGCGCTGCGAAATCTCCACGCTGCGCACCGCGGCGCTGCCCGCACCCGCCAGCGCCAGCAGACAAAGATACCGTCGCACCATGAGGTCGAGTCTATCAAAGCCGTGGATTCCGGCGAGAGGGATTCGTCCCCCGCAGGCTTCGCAGGCCCTGCCCCATTTGCTATACTTCCTCCAGGCATTTCGATTCGGATGTAAGGGGAAACGTGAGATACTTCCCGATGTTCGCGCTCGCGGCCCTGGCGACCGCCACGCTGGCCCAAACCGCGCCGCCCAAGACCAGCCTGAAAGTCGGCGACGAGGCGCCCGATTTCTCGGTCGCCGCCAATAGCACCAGCAACCACGTTGCGGTCAGGCTCTCCGACTTCCGCGGTAAGAAGAATGTTATTCTGGCCTTCTTTCCCGCCGCCTTTACCGGCGGTTGAACCACCGAACTCACTGCATACCAGTCTGGTATCGGAAAATTCTCTGCCAATGACAGCCAGGTGCTGGCGATGAGCACCGATGCAGCGCCAACCTTGGCGCATTGGGCCAAGGAACTGGGAGCGGACTTCCCCTTGCTGAGCGACCACGACCGTAAGATCTCGGCGCTCTACGGCGTGCTCACACCTTCGGGGTACGCCAACCGCGCCACGTTCGTGATCGACATGGAAGGCAAGATTGCTTTCATCGAAGAAGGCAGCTCCGCCATCGATGTCAGCAGTGCCGAGACCGCCTGCAGCCGTCTGGCGCACAAGAAACAATAGCTGAGCCGGTTCCTATGCGAGCACGCCGCTACGAGCGGAATCCACGCTACGTTTCACCAGTAATATGGTGACGTCGTCTTCATTGTGTGCCGGGTCCACCAAGGATTTGAGAATCGCCATCGTGCGTCCCGAAGTATCGGCCAGGGCCTCGCGCAAACGGTTCACGGGATCCTTTGCCTGAATCGAGTCGGTCAAGCCATCGGTGAATACGAGGAGCCCGCCCGCGCGAGGAATCGCGGCCGTGCGAGCGTCATACTCCGCGTTGCCAAACAACCCAAGCGGCATGCCGGTGGCTTCCAGCAACGTGGCTGATTCGGAACCAAACACAATCGGGGCGTTGTGGCCGGCATTCACATAGGTCAATTCTGCCGAATCGCGGCTCAGCACGATGAACACAGCCGTCGCAAAGCGATCGCTCGGGGTGTAGCGGCTGAGGTGCCGGTTGATCTGCCGGGCCAGCGCCAAGGGGTCCGCTTCCACATTGGCGATACTCCTTACCAGAGCCTGTATGTTTGCCGCCAGCAGCGCCGCCGGCATTCCTTTCCCGGACACGTCCGCCACCGCGAATAGCGTTCGGTTGCCGGCAAGTTCGATAATGTCAAAGTAGTCGCCGCCCACGTCACGGAAGGGCTGATAGAACGTTTCCACCTGGTAGCCCGGCAACTCGTCCAGTTTCTGGGGCTGGAGCGTTTGCTGGATCTGTCGCGCGGCAATCTGGTCGGCCTCCAGTTGGGTCTTGCGGAAGAATTCCGAAGTCAGCATCCCGTTCATGAGCCCCCAGCCAATCGCGTAAAGCAGCCACACACTTGCATAGAGAGATATCCCTTTCGGCCACATCAGAGGCCACACCAGGGACCGCGTCAAAAGGGCATAGAACGCGTATCCCTGCATCAAGTACCCGGCCCAGGTGATGACGCGCTTGGATTTCGGCATCTCGCGAGTCCAGTCGTAGTAGGCATAGTGAAGCGCACGGCGAAGACGGCCGGCGGATTGGTCGAGCCTTATTTGCGGGATTGAATAAGCCATCGCTGGCAGTCTAACAGGAGGCAGCGGTGGATGATCGGCGCTCTGGCTCGTTCGATGGCAGCCCTTGTGTTGTCATGACTCCAGCGTAGCCAGTCGAGCCGGCACCGGAATCGCAGCCCCGCTATCCGCCCCCGACGGCCAAGCTGCGCTCGTATTCGGCGTTGAATTCGCAACCAATCAGGGCAATCAGCGCCATCATGTACATCCAGACCAGCAACGCGATTCCTGCGCCGATGGAGCCGTACATCAGGTTGTAATGGCCCATATTGCGGACATACCAGGCGAATCCCGAAGTGGCCAGCATCCATAAAACGGTGGCCAGAACCGCGCCCGGCCAGACCAGGCGCCAGCGCTGCGCGCGATTAGGGCCGAAATAGTAAAGCAGCGTGGTCACCAGAATCGTGGTCAGGAACTCCACTGCCCATCGCGCCAGCCGGCTCACTAGCTTCCACCACCATGTCAGCGGGTTGAGCAGCGGATCCACCTTCATCCAGTTGAGCACCGCCTTCTCCACCTGGTTGCTGAACACGATGAGCATTGTGGCCGCCACCAGCGGCGCCGCCGCCAGCAGCACGAGCGAGATCGCCACCAGGTTGCCGCGCAGGAAGCTACGGTCGCGGGGCACCCTGTATGCGGCCTGAAAGCCCTCGATCAGGCTCTTGATGACGCCGGAAGCGGCCCACAGCGAAATCAACCCGGCGACAATCAGCAACGAAATCGGGCGAGCGCCAGTGATGCGGAACTGCTGCACCACCAGGCCCCCGGAGCCCGGCGGCACGATTTGCGAAAGCGCGCGTTCCATCGTGTTGGAAACGAATGGAACGCCGCTCTGCACCAGGATCGTGGCAGCCGAGGTCAGCACGGGGAAAAAAGAAAGCAGCGCGGAATAGGCCGCCCCCTTCGCGATGGCCAAGCAGTTGTCGTCGAACCCGGTAATCACGCTGCGGTGCAGGAGCCGGGCAAAATTGTGCGGAGTGAGCGCCACAGCGACAGTATAGCTGGCTGGCGCCGTGAAACAGATCCCCGGCCGGTCTTTCCACCGCAACGGCAGGGGGCGGGCATGCCCGGCGCGCTGGCGACGTTCTCATGCGGCGCAGCATCGCTTCATTGGCGCCTGCGGAACAATATGACGGTGGTGCCTCCGGCCTGGCGTTGCCCTACTGGCCGGTATCCGGCGGCGTCGAGAGCCGCCAGCGTGTTGCGCTGGTCCGCCTCCGCGCTGTGGAGGTTGTAGGCGAAGGCAAGGAACGCAGCCGTGGGAGGCCAGGCGCAACGGTGTTGTTCCACCGCCGGTTCAAACAAAGCATACATTCCGGGATCGTCGCTGGGAACGAAAGCCAGGCACGAACCTTGGGAGGCTGTGTCGCGCAGCAGCCGCGCGGCCGCCGCGACGTCCTCGTGAGGCCGGCTAAAGTAGGTGTAGTTCTTGGCCAGCGCGCCGCCGAGAAACAGCAGCGCGAGGGCTGCCCAAACAAGCGAGCGGCGGCTTTCGAGCAGCCCGTGCACGGCCAGCAGCACCAGAGCGGGCACCACGAAGATGAACTGGCGGACGGCGAAGAAGTAGTGGTACGCGTAGTCGGTGGCAAAGCCGAGTACCACGCCGGAGAGAATGCCGGAAGCCAGCAGTAATCCCATGCGGCGCTCCATCCGGCGGAATCCGTAGACCGCGCCCGCCACCAGCGGCAATGAGGCCGCCCAACCGTCACCGGAGATTTCGCGCAGCAGCACCAGGACGACGTGAGGGGACGCCTCGAAGTGTAGCGCCAGCGCGTTGATGGTCTGTTGCCATCCGGACTTGGTCCACAAGTACCACGGTAAAAAGCTGAGCAGCGCGAGTGCGCACGCCGCGGCGGCGTATGCGAAGGAACGCCACCGCCGCATCACCGCCAGTGAAAGCACCTGCCCCGGCTGGATGAAAGCGGCGAAGCCCTGCGAGTAAAAACCAGCCGCCACCGCTAGCGCGTAAAGCAGCCCGCGCCCGGCTCCCGGCGCGCGGTCGAGCCGTACCAGGCACCAGGTGGCGACGATCGCAAACAGCAGCCCGTGCGAATAGTTCCGGCATTCCACCGCGTAGCGCAGTTGGATCGGCAGAATCATGAATACAGCCAGCAGCACGGTCCGGCTACGGATGCCGGCCTCGCGGCCCAACTGCGCCAGAGCCAGGCACGCCAGCAAGCTCGCTATCGCCGAGGGCAGGCGCGCCGTCACAAAGCTCAGGCCGAACGTGGCGATCAGCCAGAACTGCAGCAGATACCCAAGCGGCACGCCTCCGGCATTGTGGCGGTGATAGGCGAGAAAGGCGCCGAAGGTGGGCTGCGTGGTGGCGGCGAGTTGTGTAACCTCGTCCAGCCAGAAGGGCAGTAGCCGCATCAGCCACAAAAGAACCGCTGCGTAAACGGCGCACAGCGACACCGCCAGCAGCCGGTCGCGGCGCATGAGAAGTCGGAACATGCCGGCCAGCGCGCTCATCCTGTCAGCCGATCCACATCCCAGGTTAGCGAACTCGGCCCCGTCGTGAGCGCCCCGGTGATCCGCCGCAATCCGGTATCCTGATGAAGTATGCTCAGCGATCAATTGCGCGAGGCGGGAGTGGTGGGCGCGGGCGGCGCCGGCTTCCCAACTTACGTGAAAGCGCAATCACAGGTGGAGTACGTGATCGCCAATGGCGCGGAGTGCGAGCCGCTGATTCACAAAGACGCCGAGCTGATGAAGCATTTCCCCGCCGAAATCCTGGCCGGCATGGAAGCCATGATTGAGGCCACGGGAGCGAAGTTCGGCAAGTTCGGCGTCAAGACCAAGAACCAGGAATCGATCGACGCGCTCCAGCGCAGCCAGCCCTCCGCCCGCATCGAGTTCGTCTCTTTGGGCGATTTCTATCCCTCCGGCGACGAATACGAATTGGTGTACAGCGCCACCGGCCGGCTCATTCCTCCGGGCGGCATTCCGCTCCAGGTCGGCTGCGTGGTGAATAACGTTGAGACGCTGTACAACGTGAAAGGTGCCCTCGAAGGGCGGCCGGTGACGGAAAAGTTTCTCTCAGTGTGCGGGGCAGTAGCGCAGCCGAAATCGGTCTGGGCGCCGGTGGGAACGCCGTTCCGCGACCTGCTGGCAATGGCCGGAGGCGCCACCGTATCCGACTACGGCATTTTCGTCAGCGGCATCATGATGGGTACCCTCACCTTCGATGCCGATGACGTAGTCACCAAGACCACCGGCGGCCTGGTCGTCCTCCCGCGCGATCACTACCTGATGACGCGACGCACGCGCTCGCAGCAGGAGATGAACCACATCGGCAAATCCGCCTGCGATCAGTGCAGCTATTGCACCGAGTTTTGCCCGCGTTACCTGCTCGGTTACGAAGTGCAGCCGCACAAGGTGATGCGCAGCCTCGGGTTCACTGCCACCGGGGCCGACATCTGGAACCAATGGTCCGAGCTGTGCTGCGCCTGCGGCCTGTGCACCCTCTACGCCTGTCCCGAGGATCTGTACCCCAAGGAAGCCTGCGATGATGGCAAGCGCGACCGCCGCGCCGCCGGCTTGAAATTCGTCCAGCAGAAGGCGGTCGTAGTGCACCCCATGAAAGAGTATCGGCGCGTGCCGCTGGCGCAGTTGCGGCGCCGTTTGCAGATCGAGGAATATGAGCGGGAGACGCCCTTCGATCCCGCTCGGTGCGCTCCCGCGATGGTGCGCATCCGCATGAAGCAGCACGCCGGCGAGGCCGCCGTGCCGGCCCTCCGCGAGGGGCAGAAAGTGAAGAAGGGGCAAGTGGCCGGACGCGTCGAAGACACCAAGCTCGGCGCCCACGTGCACTCGAGCATCGGCGGCAAAGTGCGCGCCGTCACCCCAGAATACGTGGAGATAGTGGCATAGACATGACCGCGAATTCCATTGGATTAATCGAACTCACCAGCATCGCGGCCGGCTATCAGGTCACCGACGCCATGCTCAAGACGGCGACGGTGGATCTCATGCTGTCGCGTTCCATTTGCTCGGGCAAGTACATGGTGATGGTGCGCGGCGAAGTGGGAGCCGTCGAGGCCAGCGTGGCGGCTGGCGTCAACGCCGGCCATTTCTCCGTGATCGATTCTTTCGTCATTCCCAACCTGCACGAAGGCGTCTTCCCGGCCATCGCCGGCGCCGCCAAGGTGGAAGCGCTCGAAGCGCTGGGGATTCTGGAATCGTTCTCGGTGGCCGCGCTGATCGAAGGCGCGGATGCGGCGGTGAAGGCGGCCGCCGTCCAGTTGATCGAGATCCGCCTGGCCATGGCGCTCGGCGGCAAAGCCTTCGTGACGCTCACCGGCGATGTGGCCGCGGTCGAGAGCGCCATCGACGCCGGCGCGGCCGTGGTGGGAGCGAAGGGCATGCTGGTGAACAAGGTAGTGATCCCCCGCCCGAGGCCCGAACTGCTCAATGAGATGATTTGACGAGCTTCCGCGAGCGTTTCGGGGCCTGTTTCCGGGTGGGCGACGATTCGGCCGGAGCGGCCAGACTCCACTTCCGCGGCTAGCGCGTTTCGCGCCCAGTTGACGCGAGGGGACTATGAGGGCAAGGCTTAGCACGGCTGGCCCCCCTTCAGTCGTCCGGCGCGCCCGTAAGCGCCTGGTCGTTTGGCTTCACCGGAGTGCTGTCAAGACTAGAGGTCGTCGAAGAGAGCGACCCTGGGAATACGGCGGACGCGCTCCACGATGCCCATCGACCCTGCCGCCTGTAATAACGGTTATAGCCGGTCATCATCAGCCAGTCGGGGTCGTCGTGCCCATAGGTATCCCGGTATTCCTGCAAGTCGTCTTCCCGGATAGGTATCACAAGGTCAGAGGGACTCGGTTTGTAGGAGTGGCCGGAGTTTACGTGCGAGCCGAAACGGCCATTGCGTGCGCAAATGATGATCGCCTTATGGGACAGCAGGACTTCGAGCCTTTCGGGCGCGCTCGGCCCAAAGTCCGAATCACTGTCCGTCTTCCCGTCGGACTTCCCGAATAGGGAGCACTCTGCCAAATCCAATGGGAACTGAGACGAGGTTGTCGGGATCGCCCAAATCTTGCTGCGCTTCAGCTCCTCGCCACGCTCCCCGTAAAAGCCGATCTCGCCCTGGTAGTGCGCCTTCCAGGTCTGGAGGTGGAGGCTGACATGGCGCACGATCCTTGGTGACGCATCTATTTCTTCATCGGATAGCTTCAGGGCCTCCACAAAGAACTCCCTCCGCAGTTCCACGCTCATCTTCATGACCTTGCGCAGAGGGCTGTCGAGCGCAATCTGTCGGGCAACGCCGCGAATCCGGCTGTCGATATACCAGAAGATGAAAATAGCGAAAGCTGCGCAGCAGGGGATCAGAATGTCGAGGCGATTCATAAGGGTCGCGGATCTCAGTCTCCCACAGCGGCGGCCCGTTGTCTTGGCCGCCCTACAGGAGGTCGAAGGCCGTCAGGATGCCAAGCAGGCTTTTTGAGTCACTTTCATGCCGCACCAGAAGCACGGGCGGCGGCTCTTTCAAACGTTTCAAGGCCTCGGCCACTGAAACACTCTCATCGACAAATTTGGATTCGGCAGGCATCAACTTCAAAAGGTCCAAATCTTCCTTAGAGGCATCTTTAAGACGCGACGCCAGGCGCTTTCTGCGCTTCTCCCCATCGCCCTCCGAACGCAAGAAAATCGCGACTGCAGAGTCTGAAACGACGTACCAATTTTCATCGTCACCGCGCACTGGCAAGTAGGAATACGAATTCGCGAGCATCTGCTGCCGAATGAAGCCGATTGGCTGCCAGAGCTCTGCGCAGACCGGGTTTAGAGCCATGAGGTCCGTAGCGCTATCGATATAGTTCCTCAACGCGTCCTCCAAGATTATCGCCAACTCGATCGCGTGCCGTGCTAGGTGCCGAGCAAAAGCACCCTGATGTACTGCGTCATTCCGAGCGTCCCTTACCAGATCGTATAGGGTACTAAACGGCGTCAGGAGTTCTCTGAATTTGTCAGGTGGCTCCGCCATCCCCGACTCCTCTGCAAGTTTGACGATTTCCTTTTGGTACTTCCTGAGACTACCGTGCTTTCCCTTGTCCCCCAATTGCTCTTTGGAGAGATAGCTTCCGAGCCGTTCGATCGCGTGGATGATCCCGTCGAACGCCTCGGCGTCGCCCAACGCCGCCAGACGCGCAGAACGGAGTTGATTCGTGAACGAAATGGCGGGCCCTCGCGTTATGGTTGGCATTCAGAACCCCGCCCAATAGTATCGTACGGGCCCACCTGGCTGGTTTGTCGCCATCTCGTTGATCTGAACCGCGCGCGCTCCTCGGGCCGTATCGCGCGCTATACGGACATAGGCCTCTCAGTAGCTGAACTCCTGCATAGTGCGGCGCGGTTGGTCCGGGCTGTTGTGGACCAGTGGGTTGGACCAACACACCCGCGACTAAGGTTTTGAACCCCACTTTGTCGTAAAATTTCAGGAGTTTATATCGGTTTGGGGGGTTCATGCAGCCGACTATTCTCGCCGTATTCCTTGGATTCTCGGGCACCGCGCTGTCGATGTCCGCCGCCGGCCTCACGCTGCTCGCGATTGGGCTCTGGGCCGCTAAGAACGATATTGTTCAGGCTCGCGGCATCGACAAGATTGTAGCCCTGACCCCTTTGTGCTTCGCCATCCCGCTGGCGGTCTTCGGCGCAGAACATCTTTCAAGCCCACAGGCCCTGCTTGCCGGGGTGCCGTCGTACATGCCGTGGCGTATGTTTTGGGTATATTTCGTCGGCATTGCGCTGATCGCCGCATCGCTGAGCATCGCCACCAGGCGTCAGGTGCGGTGGTCCGGCCTGCTGTTCGGGGCCATGATGTTCCTCTTTGTGGCGATGTTGCATCTCCCGGGAGCGATAACCGCAGGCGGCCGACTCCCCTGGACGATCGTTGTCCGGGAAATGTCGTTCGGGGGCGCCGGCTGGGTTTTGGCGGGAATTGCGATGGGCGGGGATCGCGAAGGGCCGGGCAAGGGTCTGATCATTGTGGGCCGCGTGCCGATCGCGATCGCGGCGATCTTTTTCGGCGTTCAGCACTTTCTGCATCCGCTGGGACTTCCCGGAGTTCCGCTCGCCAAACAGATGCCCCCGTGGATTCCCGTTCGCGCCTTCATCGACTATGTGACGGGCGCGTTTCTCATGGCGGCCGGCGTCTGCTTTCTACTGGCGCGGAAGACGCGCATTGCGGCTACATATCTGGGCGCCTGGATTGTACTCCTGGTGGTGGTGATCTACGGACCTGTCCTGATTGGGGCGCTGGCAGACCCGAGTACCGGCGTGCAGGTTGAGGGGGTCAACTACTTCGCCGACACGCTTCTGTTTGGCGGAGCGGTTCTTTCGCTGGCTGGCGCCAACCGGAAGTAACCGGCCATGGGCACCCAAAAGCATGAGTCTTGACAAAATATCACATTAGACATAATCTAAAGTATTCATGGACCCCGAGGCGATTAAACGGTCCTTGGAAGGCAGCGGGCTGAGGTGCACTCCTCAACGCTACGCCGTTATGGCGTTCTTGATGGAGCACAACAGGCATCCCACGGCCGTGGAAATCTTCGAAGCCGTGAATTGCGTGGATCCGCGCTCTTCCAGGGCCACGACTTATAACAATCTGCGGGACTTGGTGCAGGCGGGTTTGGTGCGTGAAGTGGCCGTCGAGGGCCGTGCCGCGCGATTCGATGCGAAATGTATCCGGCATCACCACTTCATCTGCGACCGTTGCGGCAATGTTGAGGACATAGAATGGTACGACGTGCCCAGGCCTGCTTCGGGCTCCCTCGGCAAGCGGATTCTTCGCGAATGCGAACTCATTTTCCGGGGGCTCTGCACGAAGTGCGCTCCGCGGCACGCTTCCCGTTAACGGTCGCAGGCGTGCGGATGCCGGATGAATGGCGCGCGTCACCAGGCGCGGGCGGCGGTTGCGCGAATGGAAGGCCAGGATGGATTCGTAGTTCGTCACAGTTTTTTGATTAATTCGAAGGAAGGCAAACCTATGGATAAGAAACTCAGCACCGCAGCGGGGGCGACTGTCCCCGAGAATCAGGAGCAAAACTTGTCAACCGAAAGCAAGTGCCCGGTAACGGGCGGCGCCGGCAGACACATGGCGGCTGGGGCCGCGGCGAATGCGGCCTGGTGGCCGAATCAGTTAAACCTGAAGATCCTGCACCAGCACTGCCCCCTGTCCGATCCTATGGACAAAGAGTTCAATTATGCTGAAAAATTCAAGAGCCTGGACCTGGATGCCGTGATCCGGGACCTCCATGCCTTGATGACGGCATCGCAGGAGTGGTGGCCGGCGGACTACGGCCACTATGGGCCGTTCTTCATCCGCATGGCTTGGCATAGCGCAGGCACGTACCGTATCGCCGATGGCCGAGGCGGCGCGGGCGCCGGAGCACAGCGATTTGCGCCCCTCAACAGTTGGCCGGACAACGTGAGCCTCGATAAGGCGCGGCGGTTGCTCTGGCCGGTCAAGCAGAAGTATGGCCGGAAAATCTCCTGGGCCGACCTCATCGTTCTCGCCGGTAACGTCGCATTGGAGTCGATGGGGTTCAAGACCTTCGGTTTCGGCGGCGGGCGCGAGGACATCTGGGAGCCCGAAGAGGATACTTACTGGGGGCCTGAGGGCAAGTGGCTGGGGGACGAGCGTTACAGCGGCGATCGTCAGCTCGAGAATCCTCTCGGCGCCGTTCAGATGGGCCTGATTTACGTGAACCCGGAAGGTCCCAATCAAAACCCGGATCCAATAGCTGCGGCACGCGATATCCGGGAAACGTTCGCCCGCATGGCGATGAATGACGAGGAAACCGTTGCCCTCATTGCCGGCGGGCACACATTCGGAAAAACCCACGGTGCTGCCGACCCGAGCAAGTATGTCGGCCCCGAACCCGAGGGCGCCGGCATCGAGGAGCAAGGCCTCGGCTGGAAAAACACCTTTGGCAGTGGCAAAGGCGTTGATACCATCAGCAGCGGGTTGGAGGGCGCCTGGACCACCACCCCAACAAAGTGGAGCAACAACTACCTGGAGAACCTGTTCGGCTTTGAGTGGGAGCTCACGAAGAGCCCCGCCGGCGCGAAACAGTGGACTCCCAAGGGCGGGGCTGGAGCGGGCACCGTTCCTGATGCCCACGATCCGTCGAAGCGGCACGCCCCGTTCATGCTCACCACGGACCTCTCTCTGAGGATGGACCCGATATATGAGCCGATCACGAGGCGCTTCCTCGAGAATCCGCAGGAATTCGCCGATGCCTTTGCCAAGGCGTGGTTCAAGCTGACGCACCGCGACATGGGGCCACTTTCGCGGTATCTTGGCCCGCTGGTTCCTGCCGAGCCCCAGCTGTGGCAAGACCCCATTCCCGCAGTGGATCACAAATTGATCGGCAAACAGGACATTGCTGCCCTGAAGGCCAAGATCCTCGCATCCGGACTGTCGATCTCCCAACTGGTCACGACTGCCTGGGCGTCGGCGGCGACGTTCCGCGGCTCCGACAAGCGTGGCGGGGCGAACGGAGCACGCATTCGCCTCGCGCCACAGAAGGATTGGGAAGTGAATCAACCAGCCGAATTGGCTAAGGTCCTTAAGAAGCTGGCAGCGATTCAGAAGGAGTTCAACAGCTCGCAGTCCGGCGGGAAGAAGGTCTCGCTTGCGGACCTGATCGTTCTGGGCGGCTGCGCAGCCGTCGAGGCAGCTGCGAAGAAGGCCGGCCACGATGTGAAGGTTCCCTTCTCGCCGGGGCGCATGGACGCGTCGCAGAAGCAGACCGATGTGCACTCCTTCGCCGTATTGGAGCCGGCCGCAGACGGGTTCCGCAATTACCTCCCCAGGGGACACCAAAGACCGGCGGAGGAGCTGCTGGTGGATCGGTCGCAGTTGCTGACGCTGACTGGCCCCGAGATGACGGTCCTCGTCGGCGGCATGCGCGCCCTGAATGCTAACTTCGGGCAGTCCAAACACGGCGTCTTCACCAACCGGCCCGAGACGCTGACGAATGATTTCTTCGTCAACCTGCTCGACATGGGTACGAAGTGGGAGGCCTCCTCTACCGAAGGCGTATTTGAGGGGCGCGATCGCGCGACGGGCAAAATCAAGTGGACCGGCACCCGCGTCGATCTTGTCTTCGGTTCGAACTCCCAGCTCCGGGCAACCGCGGAAGCCTATGCATGTGACGACTCGAAGGAGGCGTTTGTCAAGGACTTCGTGGCTGCGTGGAGCAAGGTGATGAACCTTGATCGCTACGACCTTGCCTGAGCTCGGCAGCAGAGCTTTCGTGACGCTCGCCGGCGACGTGGCTGCGGTCGAGAGCGCTATCGACGCCGGCTCAGCCGTCGACAGGCATTGAACGTGGCGCGGGTTCCCGCTGCGCCCGAACACTGTACACAATCCTCGTCAAACCTCGCATGCGCGGGACAACCCACGGAGTTTGGGCTCCGAATCTACCAGCAAATCGTGCTTCGCGGGGTTAGAATCAGTCAGGACCGTCTACGGGCCCAAGGAGTGAAGCGAAGTGAAAAGACGGCGGCATCTCGGCTCAAGCGAACTCCTTTGTGCGATCTTGCTCATGCTGGGTATCGCATGCAATGCGCATGCGGACAGCGATCTCTATTGGTGTAGCGCGGATAACTATCTGGCATATGACGTGCGAGGGATATACGGTCCTGCGGTCCATGGCCATGAGCTTAGGCTTGTTCGGTTTGGCGTCAAAGATCAGTCCCCGTCAGTTGCAGTGGTACCGATTCCGGACGGTCAGGTGCATCGCCTCAACTGCAGTCCTGAAAGCATTGTTGTTATTCAATACGAGGATGCGCCCATCAAGGGCTTAATGGAGCATCGAATCCTCCTCAAAGACGCACAACCACAAGGAGTATCCTCGAAGCCGCTCGCGGTCACTTTGGCACAACTGCCTGGCGGCGATCCTCATCATTTCTGGACGCGAGGGTTGTCCTCAGGTGCGTCCGTTGACGAGGTCAATTTGACGCCATCCGGGTACAAGCTCATTATTCGACGGTACGGGAAAGATAAGTGTCAAGCGAACGTCAAGGTCCTTTTAAGGCATACGTCAGCGCCTCGTTTCCAAGATTTCCCCATATGTAAGTTCCGGTTTCCGCTGGAATGCGGAGAATGACTGAAGTCCTTAAATGGGCTTATCACTGACGATTCGTGTTTCTCGGCGTCAAGCAATGAGGGTGGACGATATTTGAAACCCGTCGCGATCCCGGCGTTTCCTGGATCACGCGCCACTCGGAAACTGCTTGGATTCGGGCGTTCCGAGCCGCGCGCTCTGGGAAGTTTGGATCTCCCGTCAGCGCCTCCCGGCTCCCCGATCGGCAACCGACGGTTTGGCGAGCGGACTTGGTCTTAAGTCAGCGCCTCCGACGGCACCGATGTCGCGCGCTTACTCGGTCTTCGAGTAGTAATACGTGTACTTACTATATAACTCTGACGCACGGGCGCCGTTGGCGACGATTCCCAGCACGTTGTTCTCGCAGAGCGATTGAATGGCGCGCGTCACGTTGTCGAAAGTCGTGGCGCCGATCTTGACCACCAGAATCGTGCCATCCGCCATGGTCGAAAGCAGGTTGGCGTCCGCCGAAAACAGCAGCGGCGGAGTATCGAAGATCGCCCAGTTGAAGAGGCGCGGCAGATCTTCGAACAACTGTTTGGCCTGCCGCATATTCAGCAGCTCCAGCGGATTCTTCACCGGCGTGCCGGCCGGCAGCAGGTAGAGGTTGGTGCCCTGCACTTTGCGCAGCGCCTGCATAAAGGTGCACGCGCCGGCGATGTAATCGGAGAGGCCGGGCGACCGCTCAACCTGCAACAGGTTGTGGACGATGGGCCGCCGCAGATCGAAATCTCCCAGCAACACGGAGCTTTCCGTCAGATGCGCCTGGGCCAGCGCCAGGTTGACGGAGCAGAAGGTCTTGCCTTCCGCCGGTGACGGGCTGGTTACCACCACCGTGTGCAGAGGCTGCAGCGTTTGCAGGTGATTCAACCGCGTGCGCAGCGTGCGGAACTCTTCCGCCGGCGTTTCATGCGAGGTATTCAGATCCAGCAGGTGCGATTCCGGCGCCGGACTAAACGCCACCGTCTCCACTTCGCGCAGCGATGCGGGATCCAGGCTCACCCGCGTGACCGCCGCCGGAGGGCTCCCGCTCACCTGCAGGAACTCGGGCATGCGCGGCGCTTCCGCCCGGACTTCCACCGGCTCCTCCCCGGTCATCGGGGCGCCCTGTTCGGCCCGGCGCAAAGCATCGTGTACTCGACTCATGGTTACCTCCAGCCGGCGCTCGGCGCAGCTAGCTCCTGCCAAAAAAGTGGTAGTAAACGGAAATCGTCATCGCCAGGCAGCCGATGATGAAGGAACTGGACCACGCCAGCCAGAACAGACGGCGCTTGCGGCGCACCAGCAATGCGTTCTCCAACAGGGGAATGCTACTCAACACCGGCAGGTTGGTGTAGGCGCGCACATCTTTCAAATTCTTCAGCGACGCATCGCGCATCTCCCGGGCGCCGGCCAGCACGATACCAATCATCAGCCCGATCGCCGTTCCCACCGCCGCCCAGACCGGACGGTTCGGATCGGTAGCCTGTTCCGGCAGCGAGGCCGGGTCCAGCAGTTCCAGGTTCTCGCCGCCCTTGTGTTGCTCCAGGTCCTGCGCCGTTTCCGAAGAGTCCCGCTTCTGCACCATGTCCTCGTAATTCTTTTTGGCAAGCTGGTAGTCGCTGTTGAGCTGCATATACTGCTGCTCGTTGAGCGGGGCCTGCTCGATGCGCGCCTGATAAGCGGCGATTTTCTGGTTCTCGGCCGCCGTGTTCCTGATCAGGCGGTCGATATCGGCCTGCGTGGTCTGGATCTGGGTTTTGACGGTAGCAACGCTGTTCTTCAACTCTTCCAGCCGTGCCTGCACCACCGGGTTTGTCACTCTCGCCGGGCCCTGCTCCGCGGTCGAAGCCGCTTGCGCTTCCACTTGCTTTTCGAGATCCGCTTTCTGCGCTTCGGCAACAGAAATCGCCGCTTTGAGCGAAGCGATTTCCGGATAATTCTCGCCGTACAACTTCAACATGGAAGCCAGGTTCGCTTTCTGTTGCGTCAAACTCGCGTCCAGCGCGAGCAACTGCTGGCTCTTGACGCTGGTGGGGCCGGCGGGCACCACTTCCTGGCCATGTTGCGCGTAGAAACTCTGGTCGGCGATCAGGTTTTGCAGCGACTGTTCCAGCATCAGTTTCCGCGCCTGCGCCTGAGAGAGCGCGTCGGCCATCCGGCCGGCTTCCGCCTCGGCGGCGTTCTGCGCCTGCACGTTCGCCTGAAACTGGTCGGGCAATCTCCCTTGGTTGGCCATCTTGAACTCGGTAAGTTTCTGGTCCAGATTGTCCAGGTTCTGTTTGGTGTTTTTCAATTCGTCGCCCAGGAACTCCGTGGTCACGCTGGCTGTCTTGGTCATGTAAATCAAGTTCTGCTCTTCAAACTTGCTGATCAGCTCGCGCACCACCTGCTGCGCCTTGTAGCGGTCCGTGTAGCTGTAGGAAATGGTGAAAGCCTGGACGCGGTTTTCGCCTTCCGGAGTCGCCGATTCGTAAGGCTGCACGCGGATGGCCCGGTTCCGCATGTCCTGTACGATGTCCTCGAGCGGCTTCTGCGTGCGCTCCTTCTTGTACAGGTCCAGGTGCACGATCAGGTCCGACAGGCTGCTGCGGCTTAAAATCTCGGTTTCCATCTCTTGCAGCCGCGCCGCCATCTGCGTGGTGACGTCCGAGCGAACCAGGCTCTGCGACACCTGCTGCGGCGTGATCGTCATCACGGCCGTCGAGACGTACGTGTCGGGCCAAAAAAAGGCCACCACCACCGAAATCACCAGCCCCGCGAACATCGGCCCGATGATCCAGGAGCGGTAGCGCCGGAGCATATCGATATAGTCTTCGATGTCCGGCTGGCGCCGCGAAGCGCTCACATAATTCTGCGCTGCACCCATATGGCTTGCCGTTGCCTCCCACACTCTCGCGCCCCGGCGACCCGGGCGACGTCATGGAACGATAATCTGGTCCCCCGGCTCCAGGTAGATGTTCTGCTCCCGGCTCTTGCCATGGCTCACCTGTTTGTAGTTGAACTTAAACTCCTGGCTGCCTCGCAGAATGCGGATCTTCCGGGTGTTGGCGAAATCGCGGAATCCGCCGGCATTCACCAGCCCCTCCATCACTGTGGTCGGCACCACCAGATCATAGGCGCCCGGCTTCATCACTTCGCCCTGGATATAGTATTTCTTGCTGTGAACCGCCGTCAGCCCGACGCTGACGTGGGGATCGCGAATCAACTGGCCATCCACCAGGCGGTGCGAGATATCCTCCTCCACCTGCTGCGGCGTCTTGTTCGCCACAATCACATCTCCGAGCAACGGAATGGAGATCGCGCCATCCGGCCGCACCGGAAACTCGCCGGACATCGGCGCGTTGTTCCAAATGACGATTTTCAATACGTCTTCCGCGCCAATCAGGTAGGTCCTCGTGCTGGGCGGAGCGGCCGTGGTTGCGGCAGCCGGAGCGGCCATCTTGGCGGGATCCACAGCCGGGTGAGCGTCCGGATGCGCGCTCACCTCGCCCGGCGGATTCGATGTTGCCGGAGACGCCGCAGGCTGCTGCGCCGCCTGCGTCTCGGTCTGCGGCGCCTGGCCAGCCAGGCAACACACAGACAAACCCACCAGCGCCGTGGCAATCAGAACGGTTCTCATGAACTCCTCAAATGAGCCGGCAGAAGCGCTCCTGGGCCGCTTGCCGCTGGCGAAGATACTTCTCGTCACATTGTACAGCATTCGCTCTTGCCGGCGATGTTATCCAACCACCTATCCAGCCACCTAATCTACGTTAACACCTTGCAATTAAACACTCTTAACTGACGCCGGGGTTGCAGCGTGCTACTATTCCGGCTGACTCGGACATTCGAGTAGTGCTATGCGGAAACCGTCTCGCCGTTCGTTTCTCGCCGGAGCCCTTTTAGGCTCGACCGCATGCCGGCAGGATGTGGGAGCCCGGCTGGCTCTCACCAGCGAAGAGGCGCGGACGCTGGGCGCGATCTGCGATCAGTTGATTCCGACCGACCAGGACCCGGGCGCGGCAGCGACCGGTGCGGTGGTGTTCATCGACCGCCAACTGGCCGGCTACTATCGCCGCTACCGCCGCGCCTACCGCGAAGGCCTGGCGCGCACCGCCGCTCTCAGCCGCAAGATGTTCGGCAAGCCGCTCGACCAACTCCCTGGCGAGCAGCGGCTAGCGGTGGTGAATCGCCTCGAAAGAGACGTACGGCCGTTTTTCGAGATGGTGCTGGCCCATACCATGCAGGGCTTTTACGGCAGCCCGCGGCACGGCGGCAACCGCGATTACGCGAGTTGGCGCATGCTGCGCGTGCCGGCCTCGCCGGTGCGCGGGCGCATCCTCTACGATCTGCGCCAGGGGAAGGGTTCGTAGCCATGGCGCTCGATCCGGTGGATGCGGTGGTGATTGGCGCGGGCGCCGGCGGCGGCGTGATCGCCAAAGAATTGGCCTGCGCCGGCATGCGGGTGGTGCTGCTGGAGCGTGGACGCTGGGAAACGGCATGGGACGACCGCAAGGACGATCTGCGCAACCAGCGAACCAGCGACCTGGGCGCGCCGTTTGGGCCGGATGCCGATCGCAATCCGCGCGTAGCTGTGGACCAGTGCGCCCGCGAGCTGGTGGTGCTGCCGAGCGATGGCGCCTATTCGAACAACGCCGCCTGCGTGGGCAGCGGCACGGTGAGCTACGGCGCGATGGCCTGGCGTTACATGGCGCAGGACTTCCGCATGAAGTCCCTTTACGGATGCCCACCGGGGAGCACGCTCGACGACTGGCCGATCAGCTACGACGACCTGGAGCCGTTTTACGAAAAAGCCGAGTGGGAGCTGGGCGTCTCCGGCGATGTGGCGCCCGATCCATTCCACGCGCCGCGCCGCCGCGGCCTGCCGATGCCGCCGCTGCCGCCCAACCGCGAATACGAAATCCTGAAACCGGCCGCGCTACGCAAGGGCTGGCACCCATTCGACATTCCCATGCTGCGCAACAGCGTGCCGTATAACGGCCGCGGGCCATGCATGCGGTGCCGCTGGTGCGTGGGGTTCGCCTGCGAGGTCAACGCCAAGAACGGCACCCAGAATACGGTGATTCCCACCGCCCTGGCGACCGGCTTGTGCGAGCTGCGCACCGATGCGATGGCGCGCGAGATTGTGCTCGATGCCCGCGGAAACGCCACCGCCGTCACCTACTACGACGACAACCATTTACAGACGCAACCGGCGCGCCTGGTGGTGGTAAGCGCGGGCGCCATCGAGACCGCGCGCCTGCTGCTGAATTCGAAGAGCCGGCTGCATCCCAACGGCCTGGGGAACCGCCACGATTGGGTGGGCCGCAACCTGCAAGGGCACGCTTACCCCCGCGCCGTGGGCCTGTTCGATTTCGACACCTACGACGATATCGGCCCCGGCGCCAGCGTCGCCATCTGCGATTTCAACCACGGCAACCCCGGCTTGCGGGGCGGCGCCATGCTGGCCAACGAATTCATCCGCCTGCCCATCCAGTTCGCCGGAATGACGCCGCCGGATACGCCACGGTGGGGCCTCGCACACAAGGAATACATGCGGCAGTTCTACCGCCGCTCGATTGCCGTGATGGGCCCGGTGCAGGAGATGCCGTTATTTGAGGCGCGGGCGCAGTTGGATCCACGGGTGAAGGACTTCTGGGGCATCCCGGTGGCGCGGCTTTCCGGCGGGCGCCATCCGCACAGCGTCGAGGTAGCGCGCGCCGTGGTGGTGAAGGCGGCCGAGTGGCTGCAGGAGGCTGGTGCCATACGCACCTGGACTAATGTGCCGGGCCTGGAACTGAGCGGCGGCCAGCACCAGGCGGGAACCTGCCGCATGGGCAACGATCCGAAGACCAGCGTGGTCGACCGCAACTGCCGCATCCACGAAGCCGACAACATCTATCTGGCCGATGCCAGCGTGCATGTCACCAACGGCGGGTTCAATCCGGCGCTGACCATCCTGGCCAATGCCTATCGCGTGGCGGCGGCTATCGTCAAGGAGCGGCGCGCATGAAGTTCGCGCTGGCCGCTCTCGGGGTGATCGCGATTGCAGTGGCGATCGTGTATCCGAACGTGCGTCCCAAGCCGCAGAACGCCGGGTATTGCAGCGACTGCCACGAGATGGGCGATTCCAACTCGGCGTGGCTGGGTTCGGCGCATCGCAACGTGGCGTGCTCGGACTGCCATGGTGGAATCTTGCAAACCGGCAACGTGGAGCGCCTCGATGAGCACGCACGCGGCCGGATTTCCGAGCAGATCCGCTTCCACCAATGGTCGGACGTGCAGGCCACCGTGGAGCGGTGCCGTAACTGCCACCAGGAGGAGTTCGCCACCTGGCGCGCCGGCCCGCACGCCATGACATACGCCCAGGTGTTCACCGACCGAGACCACAACCGCGAGCGCATCCTGATGGAGGATTGCTTCCGCTGCCATGGGATGCATTTTCAGGGACCGCTGCGCGACATGGTTACGCCCATCGACACCAAGGGACCGTGGCGGCTGGTGGATGCGCGCTGGGCCGACCGCGCCGCCATTCCCTGCCTGGCCTGCCACCAGATGCACCGGCCGGGTCAGCCGGAAGGCCCGCGCGTGCGCCGTTCGGAATCGGCCGGCAGCCTGCAGCCGTTGGCCGCGCCGTCGCTGGCTTTGTTCGACCGCCGCGCGCAGGGTCACATTGCGCTGGCCTCGCTGCCACTGCCGGAGATGCGCCAGGGCGAGCGGCGGGTGAAGATGAGCCCCGATCAGCGGCAGGCGCTTTGCTACCAATGCCACGCCCCCAGCGCCGCCATGCAGACGGGCGATGGCGATGACCGCACCCCCGTCGGCATCCACGAAGGCATCAGTTGCCTGGCCTGCCATCAGGGCCACGGTGAGCAGACGCGCGTTTCCTGCGCCAATTGCCATCCTAAGATGTCTAACTGCGGATTAGACGTGGAGAAAATGGACACCACCTTCCGCTCGCGCGCCAGCCGCCACAACATCCATTCTTTCCAGTGCTTGGATTGCCACACCCACGGCGTGCCGAAAAAGCGAAACGCGGGCCGAGGTTAGGGCTTGTCAGGAAAATAATCGCAGCAATCGCCGACCACCGCTCCCTCACGGTCGCGCCTCTGAACGCGTGTCGGAGCCGCGACCGTCAGGGAGCGGTTGGTATGGTAATTTGTCGCCGAAGCCTTAGTTCCGCGGCACGCGGCCGGCCCCACGCGGGCGTGCTGCGGTACCTTTCCCGGCCGAATAAGCTTCTCCGAACAGTGGGTCGGGAGCCGGCAAAGCTTCGTACAGCACCGGGGACACATTGCAGCGAACCCGGTGAAAGCAGGAGTCGCCGGCGCACGCGGGGAATTCACGCATTGCTTCATCGACCTGGCAAAGGAAAAAGCGGCAGCGGCTAAAGCCCCAAGAGAGCTGCGTTTTGCGGCACGGCTAAAGCCTGGCTCAAAGCCGTGCCCTGATACACAGCTAACTTAGCTAACCAGATCGCCGCGCACTCGGAAGGCCGGGCACGGCGCGCGCTGGGACCAGAATGCCGATTCCCAGCGCCGGCGGGCTCGGCTATTCTCCGTCGCCGCAGCGGGGGCTCACTTCAGTCTCGTTTTAGAGGGCCGCGCGCACCAGGTACGCTCAGAAGCTCGCTGCTCTCTGGCGAACCAACGTCGCCACGAGTCCGACGCCTCGCACCCCTTTGGCGGGCGGGTCAAGGCGAGACGACGTGCCGATTTGCGTTAGAATCAGCCTGACGCGCTGGTGAGCCTCTTCGGGACGAACAGGCCCGGCGAGGACTCTTCGCTCGCGCGCCGCCGGCAGAAAACCATGCAACAGACCACCTCTGGGCCCGCCATCGCCGCCACCGCAATCGTCCATCCCGGAGCGCACGTTCACCCAACCGCGGTGATCGGCGCCTACTGCATCGTCGAAGACGAAGTGGAGATCGGGCCCCACAACCGGCTGGATCCCTTCGCCATCGTCAAGCGCTATACGACGCTCGGCGAGGGCAACCATATATACTCCGGCGCCCAACTCGGCACGGACCCGATGGACAAGAAGTTTCGCGAGGAGAATCCCAGCTACCTGCGCGTGGGCAATCACAACATCTTGCGCGAATATGTCAACATTTCGCGCGGCACCAAGCCCGGTGCGGTCACCGTGCTGGGCGACGATAACTACGTGATGAGCTGCGTCCACATCGCCCACGACTGCCAGTTGGGCAGCCACATCACCATCGGCCCCAGCACCAGCCTGGGCGGATACGCGGAGATTGAAGACAGCGCGTTCCTCTCCGCCGGCGTCGGCGTGCATCAGTTCTCCAAGGTCGGGCGGTTGTGCATGGTAGCGGCCAATACGCGCGTGGCGCAGGACGTGCCCCCGTACCTCCTGGTCTCGGAGTTCGACTGCGCGGCGCACGGCTTGAACCTGGTCGGTCTTCGCCGCGCGGGCGCTTCGCGCGAGACGGTCTCGGTGCTGAAACAGGCGTATCGTCTGCTGTACCGCTCAGGGCTGACGCGGAAAGAGGCGCTGGAGCGGATCGAGGCCCTGGCAATGCCGGAAGCGCTCCACATGGTGGAATTCATCCGGTCCTCGAAGCGGGGCATCTGCCGCGATCACCGCTACCTGAATGCCGCCACAGCCGTCTCGGACACCGAGGCTTAGCCCGAAGACGGTTCCCTAATCAAGCACCTATAGCCCGCCCATGTCATCGAGCAGGGCGGAAATGCGCGAGCGATCGGGAGCGCGGCGGCCGAAGCGCACAGCGTTATACGTTTCGGTGAATTCGGCAACCGCCGCGGCCAGGGGGCTGGCGGGAAGCGATGCGGCGAACTCGGCGGGGGTGAACCAAGGCGGCTTGTGGTAGCCGCGGCGTTCCATGAGGGCCAGCATGCGCTGGTAAAGCAGCGTCGCATCGGCCGCGGTGCCGGGGCTGCGGCGGGCGCGCTGGACGCGCAGGCGGAAGCGCAGGGCGCGGATTGAGCGCGGGCCGAATATCCAGAGGCCGGCGGCGAGCAGAATCGCTGCCGTCAGCCAGGGGCCGAAGCGGCGCAGCCAACGCGCGGTGCGCTGCTCCCAGGTGCTGCCGGTGTCCCAGAGGGAATCGAACCACTGGATGCCGGCGAGGCGCGCAGCTTCGTCAAAACGGTCGGCCAGTGCGCCCTGCCGGCTGGGATCGAAGTTCACCACCCAGCGGCTCCAGAAAGTGCGCGCCGCATCGAGATACAGCGGAAGGCCGGCCAGGGAAGTTGATGCAGCGCGGTTGGGGTCGGGCGGCGTGGAGTCGAACGTGGTCCAGCCGCGGCCGGCAAGCCAGGCTTCCACCCAGGCGTGAGCATCGGAGGCGCGAATCAGCCACTGGCCGATGAGCGGATTGTAGACGCCGCTCTGGAATCCGGTGGCCAGGCGCGCCGGAACGCCGAGGGTGCGCAGCATGACGGCCATGGCCGACGCGAAGTATTCGCAATGGCCGCGGCGGCGGACGAACAGAAAATTCGCCAGCGGGTCCGCGATGGTGGCCGGCGGCAGCTCCAGCGTGTAACCGTAGCCGGTGCGCAGGTGGGTTTCGATGGCGCGGGCGCGGCCAAGATCACTGGTGGCGCCGGCGGCCCATCGGCGCGCCAGTTCGGGGATGCGCGGTGAGAGCGAAGCGGGCAACTGAAGGTCGCGCGCGGCGTCATCCGGGTCGAGCGACGGCGCCGGATAGGGGGCACTCGATTGCTCGGGCCGCTGTTCCAACCGGCTGTACGCCGAATAGCGGAGCCCTGGCGCCCGGCGCGCCAGGCGGAGCAGGCCGCTCGATCCGCGCAGCACGGCGACGTCGCGAAGATCCAGGTTCTCCGGCGTGCCGGCGAAGAAAAGCGCGCGGGAATCGGCCGGTTCGAGCTCCGCATCGTAGGAGATATGCGGGCCGGGCTGGCGCTCGGCGGAGGGCACCAGGGAATAATGGCCCGCGGCGGCCGGCGGCAGCGGCGGCGTTGGTTCGGGATTGGTCCACTGCCTGCCGTCGAAAGCAGTCAGCAGGCCGCCGCGCCATTTCAGACCCGCCACCGGCTGCGGGCTGAATATGGTGATGTGCATGACGGGCCGGGAGCTGGTTTTGAGCTCGCCGATTTCGCGCAGCGTGAGAGGAGAGGAAAAGCCCTGCAGGCGGAGGCCGCTGGCGGCGTGCCATCGCTGGGCGGCATCGGCGGTGCGCGGCAGCAGGAAAAACAGGCCCCCCGCCAGCAGCAGGATGCACGCCGCGGCCGAACAGGCCAGCAAAACCAGGCGAGGCGCCAGGCGCCGCGCGGGCGCCTGAGCCGCGGCGCCCTCGAGCGAGCGGAGAATTTCAGCGGCGGCGAGCGCGCCCACCGCGCACGGCGCGAACCACGCCAGCGCCAAGAAGAAGCCCGGGCCCGTGGAAACCATCGCCTCGGCCAGCAGCGCGGCGAACGAGATCAAGGCCACCCAGAAGCTGTCGCGGCTGGTTTTCGCCACCAGCAGCCTGGCGGCCGCAAGCAAATAAAGCAGCGGGATGGCCGCCTCCAAGATACCGTGCTGTCCGTTCCAGGCAGCGATGAGGGAAAAACCACACCAGGCGAGCGCGACCGCAGCAACCGCGGCCGGCGGCGGGCTGAGCCGGGCCCCGGCGAGCAGCGCTCCGCGCCACGCCAGGGCGGCGGCGGTGAGCGCCAGCGTGGGCGCGTCCCACCATCCGCAGACTGCGGCCGTGAGGGCGCCGCCCAAGACCAGCGCCAGAAGCGAAACCTGGAAGAAGCGCTCGATGCTGGCCGCCGCCGTTGCGCCCGAACGCACCATATGGGTATTTTACCGCGCTCCCAGGAGCCGCCTTGGCTTATGGGGTGCCTTCTGTACGCGGCGCCGGATGGAGCCACGACCGTGAGGGAATGGTTCACCGGAAAAGTACAACATCGTTGGGCCGCAGCCCTCGTGGCGGCAAACCTCACGCATCCGCGATTCACCACACCTTGGCGTCATTGGGATACGCTGGTGTGGTGTCGTGGAGGTTGCTCACCGATCTCGCGCTTCGCGCGCCGGCGGTGGTGGCTCTGCAAGACAATGGCAACGGGTCCGCAAGTGCCGAGCAGCAGGCGTAAGTCGAACGCAATCTGCCGTGGCCGACCGCCGGGCATATTCGCGAGGAGACTCTGCGCCCTGGCGCTGAGCGCCGTCGTGCTCGCCGGGTGCGCCCACCACAAGAGACACGTGCGGGGGCCGGCTCCGCCAGCCGCGCCAGTTCCGGCGCCGAAGATCGGGGATACCGAGGCGGGCCTCGCCAGTTGGTATGGGCATCCTTACCACGGGCGCGCCGCCGCCGACGGCGAAATCTACGACATGGAAACCATGGTGGCAGCGCACCGCACGCTGCCATTCAATACCTGGGTGCGGGTGGTGAACGTGGCCAACTCCAAGTCGGTGGACGTGCGCATCATCGACCGCGGGCCATTTGTGGATGGGCGGGTGATCGACCTGTCGCACGCCGCCGCTCGCGCCATCGACCTGCTGCGTGCCGGTGTGGGCCCGGTGCGGCTGGAGGTGATCCGCCTGCCGGATGTCATGGAGCCGGCCGTTTTCGCGGTGCAGGTGGGGGCTTTCCGCAACCGCGACAATGCCGAACGGCTGAGCGCCTCCATGGCCGCCCGCTACGGCGCGGTCAGCGTGGTGTTGCGGCAAGGCAATCCGGACCTGTGGCGGGTCCTGGTGGGAGCGGAACCGACTACGGACGCCGCCGCCGCCCTGGCCGCGCGCATTCAGGCCGAAACCGGTGAGAATAACGGCTTCGTGGTGCGACTAGATTCTGAATAGCGCTCCTCGGGAGCCTCCCATTCACTGCGGAACGAGAAGTGACTTCATGAAGCGGGCCATGCCGGGTGCAGCCCATGGGCTGGTGGGCCAGACGCCCGCAATCGACAATCTGCGCCGCCTGATCGAGAAGGCGTCGCGCAACCGGCTGCCGGTTCTGCTGCTGGGCGAGAGCGGCACGGGCAAGGAGGTGGTGGCGCGCGCTATCCACGACGCGAACCCGCGCGGCCAGTTCGTCCCCATCGACTGCGGATCGCTGGTGGGCACACTGATGGAAAGCGAGCTGTTCGGCCATGTGAAGGGATCGTTCAGCGGCGCGGCGGAGAACAAGAAAGGGCTGGTGGAGCTGGCCGACGGCGGCACCGCGTTTTTCGATGAGATCGGCGACCTGCCGCTCGAAATGCAGGTCAAGCTGCTGCGCTTGATTCAGGAGCGCCAATTCCGCGCGGTGGGGTCCCTGCAATGGCGTTCCATCGACCTGCGCATCATCGCCGCCACACATCGCGATTTGAAAGCGGAGATCGCCAAGGGCCGCTTCCGCGAAGACCTCTACTTCCGTCTCAACGTGTTCGCCGTACGCCTGCCGCCGCTGCGCAACCGCAAGGCCGATATTCCGCTGCTGGTCGACCACTTCCTGGAACGCGCCAGCGCCGCCGGCCTGCCCTGGTTCGACCCCGGCCCGGAAACGCGCGCCCGGCTGGAGGCTTACGACTGGCCGGGCAACGTGCGCGAACTGAAGAACGCCATCGAGCGCATGGCGGCGATGCATTCCGAGCATCATCCCGAAGCGGCGCTGCCGTCGGCGCTGGTGAACCAGAGCGGGCCGGCTGCGCTGGAGCGGCTTGCGGCCGCGGTCGCGGTGGAAGACGCACCCGACTGCGAGTTCGTGGTGCGGCCGAAGTCGCCCGTGTTCACCATCACCGAAAGCGAAAAGTACGCCATCGAGCGCGCCCTGGCCGCCGCTAACGGCGAGCGCGGCAAAACCGCGCGGCTGCTCGGCATGGGCCGCACCACTCTGTATCGAAAGATGAAAGAATACGGACTGGATTGACAATCGCGCTCGACGCCACCTATGCCATTGGGGAAGAACTTAGCGGGGTCGGGCTATATTCGCGCGAGATGCTGGACGGGCTGGCAGCGCTGCGGCCCGAGACGCGCTTCGAATACTGGCTGCGGTTGCACCGTTTTTTTCGCGCGGCCGGTTTGGCAGCGAGGCCCAACACGCGGCGGCGCCTGCTGGCCGGGCCGTTGGGGCCGCGCGGGGCGGCGCTCTATCATGGCCTGAACCAGCGGCTGCCGGCGATGCGCCTGCGCGCCACGGTGGTCACGTTCCACGACCTGTTCGTGATGACGGGCGATTATTCGACGCCGGAATTTCGCGCCCGTTTCACCGCCCAGGCGCGAGACGCGGCCCGGCGCGCCGACGCTATCATCACCGTATCCGAATCCACCAGGCGCCAGGTTGTTGCGCTGCTGGGGGTGCCGGAAGCGCGCGTGCGGGTGGTGCATCACGGGGCGCGCCGGCTGGACTTCCCGAGCGCCCCACGCGAGCCGGTAATTCTGCACGTCGGGGCGCTGCAAGCGCGCAAGAACATCGTTCGTTTGGTGGAGGCGTTTGAGGCGCTCGACGAGAGCTGGAGGCTGGTGCTGGCGGGTGCCGCGGGCTTCGGCGCGGCGGAGATTCTGGAGCGCATCGCGCGCAGCCCGGCGCGGTCCCGCATTTCAATGCCGGGTTACATCACGCCGGCGGAACTTGCCGGCTGGTACGCGCGCGCCACGGTGTTCGCGTTCCCATCGCTCGATGAAGGCTTCGGCATGCCGCTGCTGGAAGCGATGGCCGCGGGCACGCCCGTGGTGACTTCAAACCGCTCCGCGCTGCCCGAAGTGGCCGGCGATGCCGCTCTGCTTGTAGATCCGGAAGACACCGCTGCGCTGGCGTCCGCGTTGCGGCAACTGACCGGCGACGCGGAGTTACGGAAAGAGCTAGCGCATCGCGGCAAGGCGCGGGTGCAAGATTTTACGTGGGGAAAGGCCGTTCGCGAAACCTGGGACGTCTACCGGGACCTGCTCGGGCTGGTGGGAACCTAGCGGTTTTCTTCGTCGACCGCGATTTTCAGCGCTCGCAGGAAACGATGATCCTGGGTGGTGAGCTTGATCTTGCCGGTGGCCTCGAAAGTGCGCTTCGGTTCGTCCTCGTCGCTCACCTCAAGCTCGCCTTCTTCATCGGCGGATTCGTCCCGCCGGTTGAAGCCGATAGTTGCTTCCAGAACCAGAAACACGTCGTATCCGGCGCGCTTGATTTCGCCGATCGCCTCCGCGATCCGGTCGGACTCGGACAGGGAATCGTTGATGGCATTCCCCAGTTCCTGCATGAGGTGCTTCAATGGTTCGTCCACAGAGTACTCCTAAAGTTAGCGGACGCGCCGGAAACGACCGGCGTTCCCGCTAACAGGCCTAGCATCCACCCCAATCCGATTGTAGAAGACGGCAGGCCCGTTCACAAGCTTAAACCACTCTCTCTATCGGCAGTTTATCAGCCGGACGTGACAGTGCATGGGAGGGCAAACCCGGCTTTGTTACGATAAAGAGGTGCGGAAGCCGACGGCGTGGCAACAGGGTGGAGCGTTTTTGCGGCATGTGGTGCCGGCCATCGTGAAGCCCATTCACGCCCTGTGGAACGAGGTTATCGGCTTTCTTTTCCTTTCATTCGGGGCGATTTTCGCCATCCGGACGGCGCGTTACGCCTGGTCGCATGACGTCATGCGCTCGGCTATAGCCGGCGTATGCACCGGCATCATGGCCTGGTATGGAATCGCGTCCTTTCGCAAAGCGCGAAAGATTTCGCGTTCCTGAATTTCGCTTCCCTAAACCGAAATGCAGGGCCGGGCATGCCCGGCCCCTACAGGCGGCTCAACCGCTTATGTTTAGGAAGCCGGCGGCAGCGCTTCCGCGTGGCTCAGAACCGGAGCCGGCGCGGGGAGGGAGCCGTAGAGAACGTCCTCCAGCCTGCGATGGCTGCGCACGCGCTCGCGCAAACCCAGGCGGTGGATGATGCGGCCCACGTGGTCCGGATCGTATTGAACGCCGAAGCGCGCTCGTATGGCGCCGGCAAAACGCGCCGTGGTCCAACGGTCCGCCTGGAAACCGGCAGTACGCGGGCCGGAGCGATAGATCTCGGCGGCCAACTGCAACTGTTCGGCGTTGAGGCGGCTGGGACGGCCGGGCGCGCGCCGTTTGCGGAGCCCGTCTATCCCTCTTCCACTCAATGCGCGATGCCAGCGGGAAGCCGTGGTGCGGCTGACGCCGAATTTGCGGGCAACCTGGGACTGGGTAAGTCCCCTCTGCAGGTCCTGTGCGGCCGACAAGCGCCTGCTTTCCATTTCGTCGCGAGTCAATATACCTTGTGCAACTGTCTCCATATTCCTCGCGCGGTAGTCGTGGTGACCAGAGCGATTCCAGAATAACAAAAAACATTCGAGTTGCAAATTGTTTTTTGCAGATTTCCGCTGGCGGACGCCAATGTGTGTATCCAAACGTTAACACTGCGGGGCGGCAGCGAAACGGAGCCAGGTGCGTCCGGGACCGTCAAGTCATGTCCTAAACCATTTCTGAGTTGCCTTGTTTTCAACGATTTGCCATGCTGCTGTCCGCGCATGGACCCGCTGCAAAGGAACCGGCGGCAAGACCAGACCGCTGGCGCTGCAGCTTTCTCGCGGAAATGTGGAAACTCCAAGGCGCCGGTACGAGTGCGTGCGCTACGTTCTCCGGTCAGACTGCCCGGCTAGAACCCTTCCAGGTGGTCCATGTGCAGATCGCGCGCCGCGCGGCGGAGCTGGTCCATCGCAGCGTCGATATGGCGGTAGGCGGCGTTACGCCAGCCGGCCGCGCGTGGATTGTCTTCCTCACGGCCGATATCGGCGCGGGCGCCCACCAGCAAAGCCATGGCCTTGCGAAATCTTCCGCGCCGGTCCAGGCTGCGATCGATCGGCGGATGGTCTTCGATATACTTGCGATCGAGCACCGCCGCGCGGTCGATCTCGACCACCGCCTGGTCGATTTCCCGATCCGCCTGGCGCACGTGCCGCATCACGTTGGGCTCGTCCTGGACGCGCAGCAGAAACTGCGCCGTGCGCAGATCGGTCCGCGCGTGCAGATATCGTGGATGGCGTCCCGGCGTGTCCGCGAACGCCACGGCTGAAACGGCGAGAGCAGCCGCTGCGGCAAGAATGATGGATAGTTTTGCGCTTTTCATTTATCCTCCGGTTTTCATCAGAACGGTCGCAACATTCGAGTTATTGCGGAGGCCGTGGTCTGAATCGACTTTAATGATACTTCTTTTCGCCGGCCTCAATCCGCACCGGCAGCCGATTATCCGGCGGCGGCAGCGGGCAGGTGGCGTAAGGAGTGAAAGCGCAAGGCGGATTGACGGCCTTGTTGAAATCGAGCACCACGCGGCCTTCCTTGGGCAGGGCCGAGTAGAGGAAACGGCCTCCGCCGTAGGTTTCGCGACCGCTGGTCTGATCGCGAAAAATGTAAAACAGCTCCTGTGCATCCGGCGCTTCGAGGATCGGGTAGAGGCGTAGTTGCTTCGCGCCAATGCGAAACTCGGCATAGCCGGGACACTGGGAAGGCTCGGTTTGGCCCAGGACATTGAGAATGGGAATCTGGCGCGGCGAAGCCACCCAGCGCGCGGTCACCCGGTACGCCTCGCTGACAGGGAAATAGTCCAGCCCGCGAAACTGTTTGCGCGCGGGATTCTCAGGGTCCTTGAGACGGATGCCGAGCCGGTCTCCGCGCTGGATGAGGAACAGGCTGAGGCGGCCGGCTTTGACGGCGTCGGAGGAGTCGGGCTGCAGCTCGCGCCGCGTTTTTTCGCCCTCCATGGTCACCGTCACAGCGCCGGCGCGCAGCTCGAAAAAGCCGGCGTGTGCCGGTCCATCGGGGAGCACGATGTCGCTGGCGGGGTCTTTGCCGAAGGAGTTGGCGCCGTCATGCAGCCAGAAGAGGCCCGCTACGGAGAGCCAGCCGCCCTCGGCCTGGAGTGCCGAGGCGCGCTCGAGGCGCCACTGGGCGATTTCGTTTTCGAGCGCCGGTCCCGCCGCCACCGCCAGCGCGGCCATCAGGCCCAGCAGCATGCGCGGCATCACATGCCTTCTCCCGCCGTCGCAATCAACTCCTCGATCATGCCGCGGCATTTTTCCGACCCCTGGTCCACGCGCTGGCGCTGCGCCTCCATCTCCCGCTCGAGAGCGGTCAGCCTGTCGGCCAGGTGCAGGCAAGCCAGCACCGCTATGTGCGTGGAATCCGCGTTCGGCGCCTTGGCGGCAAGGGCCAGCATCAGATCGTCCAACTGCGCCGCCACCCGTTCGATGTCCCTGGGATCGCCCGCGGCACGCAGCGTGTACGGCCGATTGAGGATGGTGACTCGCACCGTCTGTTTCTCGGGAGGAGGGCTTTCCATACTTCGCTCCGCCGGCGGAATCCTCTATGCGTTGCTCAACCGATCGATCTGTTCGAGCAGCTTTTCAATGCGGACCCGCACCTGTTTGCGTTCAGCTTGCAGCGCCGTGAGTTCGTCCGCCAGCCGCCCGGTTTCCACCCGGGCCTCGGCGGCCTGGGACAGCGCCGCGTCTTTTTCCTGCCGCAATCGGCCCACCAGTTGGACCGCCTGCTGAATGCGCTCCTCCAGGCTGGCGAGCGGATCCGGCTGCTGGGTAGGCGTCATTTCTTTTCCAACGCCGCGCGCGCGGAATCCTTGACTTCGAGCGCCGACTTCGCCACGGAAACCAGTTGTTGGAACGCTGCATCGTCGTGCAGCGCCACCTCGGCCAGCACCTTGCGGTTCAGTTCCAGGCGGGCAGCCTTCAGCCCGTTCAAAAACCTGCTGTACGAAATGCCGGCCTCCCGGCAGGCGGCGTTGATGCGCACAATCCACAGCGCGCGGAATTCGCGCTTCTTGTTCTTGCGCCCGACGTAAGCGAACTTCAGGCCGCGCTCGACCGCCTCTTGCGCAGCTCGGTTCAGCTTGCTCTTGGTAAGGAAATAACCCGACGCCTGTTTGAGCGTCTTTTTCCGGGCGTCCCGGCGGTGGGTACCACGTTTGACTCTGGGCACGTTTCATTCTCCTTTGAAATGGAATTGGCGGAACGGGCACGTGCCACGCGCACCGTCCGCGCAAACCGCTCACCCGTTCAATAGGGGAGCATGCGCTTCAGAGAAGGCTGGTTGGTCGGATCGGCCAGCACCCTCTGATGCAGCTTCTTCTTGCGCTTGTGCGGCTTTGAGGTCAGAATATGCCGGCCGAAAGCGTGACTGCGCATCACTTGCCCC
>Ga0187876_1000494_pt1 | contig 40322 bp, 31 predicted proteins | sample June2016WEW_17_4_FD_133000 | JGI IMG/M metagenome (GOLD analysis project Ga0187876, IMG submission 133000) | Peatland microbial communities from SPRUCE experiment site at the Marcell Experimental Forest, Minnesota, USA - June2016WEW_17_40 | ecosystem: Environmental > Terrestrial > Soil >...
GTCAGGCCCGCGGTGTGATTCTACTGCGCAGGGCCTGGGTTTCGTCTGGAAGCCGCGTGCAGCGTCCGTTGCACGCCGGGCAAGGTCACTCCAGCTCGAGGCGCCGGCCGGTGCTGTAGCGCCCCGGATGCGGTCGATGTAGGGCAGCATCGCTGCGCGTAGGGCCGGACGGTGCGGCGGCGGGGCCGGGGCGCACAGGGCGTCGAGGCCTAGCGCGTCGAGGTGCGCCACGAGCAGGTAGGCTGCGGTGGTGTCGAGGCGCTGGGCCAGCGCCTTCGAGACCTACAACGCGACCGGCGCAAAAATGTACCAGAGCTACGAAAGCACCAATCTAGAGGCCAACGCGCCGAGAGCATTGCGCCCTGCTGGACCGAACGGATATCCAGCGCCACAGCCGCACGGCTAGGAAGCCTTTCCCCCCCAAAGTAGGGGATTGTGGCATTGTGTCGGGCTGCAGTATGAATAACAACGGGAAACGCGTCCCTTCGGCCGGGCCGTGCTATGACGTTACCCTCACCTTTTGCTAGAAAGCGTGCCGTCGTGAACTCAAGCCTCGCGCGCATCCTTGCGGTGCTTGCCTGTGTGGCCATCCCTGTCGTGCCGTCGTCCCCGCTGCGACCGTTCCTCGCACCCGCAGCCCACGCGGCAGCCGTGCCGAGCGGGCTGCCCACGCACTTCGGCATCGGCCTGAGCGCCGCGCCGGACAGCACCGGCCTCGACGGCTGGATGCCAAACTCGCAAATACCGTGGGACTACGCGTACCAGTACCTGTCCGGCGGCGTGAATACCGGGTCGGGGTGGGAGACCTGGAACAGCAACGGGCAGTTCGCCCTCTGGTATGCGCAGAGCGCCGCCTCCAACCACTACATTCCCTTCTTCTCCTACTACGACCTGCTCCAGAGCAAGGGCTCGTGCAGCGGCTGCGGCGAGGCTCAAACGGATATTGCAAACCTCAACAACCCCGGTCTCATGGCCAGCTACTACCAGAACTTCACGCTGCTCATGAAACGGCTGGGGTCTGGCACCTATGATGGCATCGCCGGATTCGGCAAGACTGCCATCGTGCAGATCGAGCCCGATTTCACTGGTGGCTATGCCCTGCAAGCCGTGCTCAACAACGGCGGTGCGTGCTTCGGCTACTGCACTGGGCAGGGAGACAATCCTGCCTACCTGAAAGCCTCCGTGGCAAGCTCAAGCGTGACGGACGTGGCCGCCTTCCCCAACACGTTCCAGGGCTTCAACTGGGCCCTGCTCCACCTGCGCGACCTCTACGCCCCCAACGTGCAGCTGGCGTTCCACATCAGCAACTGGGGCGCGATGTTCGACGTCGGCAGCGACACCAGCTCCTCACTCGACGCCGCCTCGCTGGGCCAGACGGCCGGCAGCTTCGCCGCGCAAAGCGGCATCACCGGGGTGCCCGCCGGCAGCAGCACCTACGATCTCTTGACCAACGACGTGCTGGATCGCGATGCCGGCTACTACAAGTACGTGTACGGCAACTCCTCTGTGTGGTGGGATCGACTCAACGTGACCTTCCCAAACTTCCACCGTTGGGAAGCCTTCATCGGCGCTGCGCACCAGGCGGCCGGCCGGTTCTTCCTCATCTGGCAGATACCGGAAGGCAACCAGTACTTCGATACCGAGAACAACACCAACGGTCACTACCAGGACAACCGCGCCGAGTACTTCTTCGGGCACATCGGCGAGCTCGTGCAGTCGGGCATTATCGGCCTCCTCTTCGGCGCGGGCAATGGCGGCAGCACAGTGCACTGGGACGGCAGTAACGATGGGATTACGAACCCGGCCAGCTTCTGCACGACCGACGGGCTGAGCAGCGGGCAGATCTGCAACAACCACACGAGCACGGTGGCAGATGACGACGGCGGCTACATCCGCACGATGGCACAGCAGTACTACGCGAGCGGCGGCTACCCGCTCAGCGGGACTGCTCCCACATCGACCCCCACAGCGGTGCCATCCGCCACGCCCACGAAGGCACCAACCTCCATCCCCACGACGATGCCGCCCGCCACGCCCACGCGCTACGTCACTCCCACGCCGCTACCGACGCAGTCCGCGCTGAAGGTGACGGTCAGAAGTGCCTCGGCGTCGCCGGCCACGGTAGCGGTGAATGGCACCGAGCGGCTGGCGGCAACGGTCACGTCCAACACGGCGCTCAGTGGTGCGATCGTCGACTTCGAGATCTACAACGCGAGCGGCGCAAAGGTGTACCAGAGCTACCAAAGCACCAAACTGTCGGCTAACGTACCGAGAGCACTGACTGCCAATTGGGGCGTGCCCTCATCTGAGCCCGCGGGCACCTACACGCTGAAGATCGGCGTCTTCGCCGCCGGCTGGAGCCAACTGTACGTGTGGAATAACGGCGCGGCTACCTTCACCGTGACGTAGCGGGTTGCGAAGGAGTCTCGTCGGTTGGTGGGATCTGGCACCGGGACCAAAGTCGGGTCAGGCCCAGGCCATTGGTCGCGGTCAGCTATGCAACCAACGACACGCCGACGAGCACTCCTTAAAGGCCTGGGGTTCGGCCCGGAGATGCGCTATGGTAGCTGCGTCATGAGAAACACCTAGCAGTGGCGCTAGCCAGAGGAGGACCAGCGATGATGCTGCGCGAATCGACCTATGTGGTGGAGATCAGACGCGATGCCGCCGGCATGCGCTACGCCGTGATTGACCGTCGTTCACGCACGGTCCTGCAGATCTGCAACACGGCAAATGAGGCCGTGCACGTCGCCCGCACGTGCAACGATCGGACGCCGCTGCAGCGCGTGGCCTGATGCCGCCGCATATCGTGCCCCGCTGAGGCAGCACGCCGACAACCCGTATAGGCTATGCCCGGTCAGAACAACATAGGTTAAGCTCAGCACGAGCCTTGCACGAAGCATCTTGCGGCCGGACCATTGGCTCTACTCCAGCCGCTCTCGTACCGAGTGCGCACCACGTTAGGGCTACGCGATCGGCTAGTAAGGGCACCGCTAGTGAGTGTTGCGCGCGCCATCGGTCGCGACCGATGGCTTACCCTCGCCTACGCTTGCGCCATGGCGATCTGGCTGCTCCTGCGTCCCGCCCCGGAAGCTGCGGTGGACGCAGTCGACAATGTCGCCCAGTTTGCCGGCCCACTCCTCGTGCTGGCACTGGTTGCCGGCAAGGCCCACCGCGAGCTTTTGCCGTCCTCCGGGCGTACCCTCGCTACCTGGGCGCCGCTCTTCTTGGGCTTGGCAGTACTCTGCTTCTCCGTGGGACAGGTGATTTGGACTTTCTACGGGGAAGTCCTGAACCAGGCGCCGTTCCCCTCCTGGGCCGACGCAGGCTTCCTTTGCGTATCGCCGTGTGTCATGGTTGCCATCGTGCTTATCCCCCAGGTCTCCATGGCCTCGCGGTTGCGCTCAGTGATCGACGCACTGTTGGTTGCAGTGGCTCTGGCCACGTTTAGCTGGAGCTTCCTGTTGGGACCCACGATCTTCGAACAAGGATCGCCGCTGGCCACCTTCGTCGCCACTGCCTACCCGGCGGTCGATCTCGTGGCGGTCTGCAGCCTGCTAGTAATCTTCGCCAAGGGTGATCCGCCCTTCCGGCGCCGGATTTCCGGCCTTGTCGCCGCGGTGGCCGTGGTTGTCGCCACGGATGTCGTGAACGAGGTCATGCAGCCTCGCGGCAGTTACCAGACCGGCACCCTGGTAGACGTGGGCTGGCCGCTGGGCTTTATGCTCCTCGGCCTCTGGGCTCGCGACCTCCTGTGCTCCCCGTTCCCGGTGCTCACCACTACCGATGCAACGCCGAGAGTCGCACCACTCTGGCACTTCATGATCCCCTACGCTTTCGTCACCGTGGCAATCCTAGGACTTGGTCTTGCCTGGCTAGTCCACCCCGGCAACGGCTCCTTGGCGCCTGGGTTGGTCCTTGGCTGTTGCGCGCTGGCCGGCTTGATCGTCTTCCGCCAATTCCTCGGCGTGGTCGATAACAGGCAGATGGCGGACGTAGCTCGCCATCAGGCGAAGCATACCGAGCAGCTCAACGTGAGGTTGCGCGCGGCCCAAGAAGAAGTTCAGGCCGTGTACTCCACCATGGCCTGCGGCGTCGTGACCGTGGACCCGGACGGCGTCGTGCTGGACGCAAACGACGCTGCTCTGGTTATGCTTGGTTGCAGGAACGGAAGCGACATTCGGCACAGCCGCCTTCCAGATATGCTTCGCACGCTTGATGAGGCTGACAAGCAGTGCGATGCCGAGCCCCCGAGAGCTATCGACATGCTGGTCGCTGCCATTCGCCTCGGCCAGGCACAACATGGCTTGACGGTCCGGATCGCCCCATCCGGACGTGGCACCCGCTGGCTACTCCTCGACGAGGTGCCCCTCTCCAGCGCTCAAGACGGGTCCATGCGCTACATCTGCACCTTTGTGGATGTGACGCAGCGCATCGAAGCACAGGCCGCAGCGGAGCGTTTGTCCGACCTGCGCAGCGATTTCTTGGCTGCGGTCAGCCACGAGTTGCGTACGCCGCTGACGGCGATTATCGGCTACTCGGAGGTGCTCCTCGGCCGCTGGGAACAGCTCGAAGACGTAGGCCGGAAGGGCCATGTGCGGCGCATCGCCCAAGCGGCAGAACGTCAGCAGCGTCTGGTCGAGGACCTGCTGCTTGTAAGCACGATTGATGCACAGCATCTGGATGTACACCTCGAACGAGTGGACGTCGCTGCCCTTCTAGAGCAAGCCGTCGCCAATCTTCCAGCAGTGTACGTGGGGCAGATTGTACAGCGGGATGGACCGGGCGGCTTAGCGATACTTGCCGATGCCCAACGCACCCTGCAAATCGTCTCAAGCCTCCTCGACAACGCCGCCAAGTACTCGGAAGATGGTCGACCGATAGAGGTGACCTGGCAATCGGAGGCGGCAACGGCCGTCATTCGGGTACGCGATCATGGCTGCGGCGTGCCAGATAGCGAACGGTCGCAGCTGTTCCGTCGCTTTGGGCGCGTGCCGGGCAGCAGAATGCGTGCCGGACGTGTAGGCACGGGGCTCGGGCTCTTTCTGGGCCGTCAGTTGGCTCAAGCAATGGGTGGAGACTTGGACCTCGAGTCTACCGGGTCCGACGGCAGTACTTTCTGTCTCCACCTTCCCCTTTCCATAGCTGATCAGGCTGCCGATGAGGGACTCCGCGCACTGCCACCCGACCTTGCTTGGGAGGCTGCTGAAACGCGCATACCCGTCTGCTAACCCTGCACACACCGCCGCCCACCTGTGCACCGGCCATGGCGTGCGTCCGGGCTGGCAGGGCCACCACCTCCTCGACAGGCGCCACCCTCTAAATCGCGAGTGCGCTACGATGCGCAAATGGGAGGGATAGCCATGCGCTGGAAGCTGTTGGGAGTTGGGTTGTTGCTACTGTCGGTGGTGGGCGGCGTGCTGGCAGGCCGGGCCGTGCTGGGCCGCTCCGCGAGCGGCGTGCTGGTCTCCAGCATCCCGCTGCACACGTTCGTAGGCAGCACCACGTTCGACCCGCGTACGGGCCGCCTCTACGTGCTGACCCGTGCCTCTGGAGGCTTTGGCTACTTCACCGGCAATGTCACGGTCAGCTACTACTACACAACCGGGCCGTACACCGGTGGGCCGGGCGGCGGCTCGCTAGGCTTTGCCGCCGGGCCGCGGCCCTACGACGCCGGGAGCAGCATCAGCGTGGTCGCCACGCGCGCTGCCGCCCCCACGATCACCCTTGCGGTGGGAGCGACGCTGCGGGCGATTGCCGTCGATGCACCGCAAGGGCTCGCCTACGTCACCGCCGGCCCCATGGAGCTACGGGTGCTGCAGGCAAACACCGGCGCCCTGCTGCGATCGTTGCAGCTCAGGCAGGCACCCCGGGCCGTCGCGGTCGACGCGAGCACGAATCGCGCACTCGTCGTGGAGCGCGACGGCACGGTGCAGGTGCTGCAAGCCGCGACCGGCACGACACTCCGTACCCTGCACCTGCCCGCGTTGGCCGGCTATTCCACGCTCGCGTGGACTGCCACGGCCGAGGGCGTGTACCTCACCGATGGCAGCACCCTGAGCATCCTCAATGCCCGTGACGGCACGTTACGCACGACCGTGCCGTTGCCCACCGACCTGGCACAGCCGGCGTTCTTCGCGCGGAGCCGCACGGCCATTGCCGCCGGTGGCGGGCGCGTGTTCGTGCTGGAGGACGGCGTGCTGTTCACGCTCGACAGCCGATCCGGCCGGGTGGTGCGCCACGTCACGGTCGGCCAGGGGGCGGATGGCCTCGCGTTCGATGCCGCGCGTGGGCATCTCCTGCTCGTGCGCGCGGGATCTACCATCGCCGGTACAGGCAGTACCGACCAGCAGGGCACGCTGCAAGTGCTCGACGCGCGGACTGGGAGCGTGCTCCAGACATTGCCGGCGGGGCTGCGGCCCACCGCGGTGTTCATCGATGCCTCGGCGGGCCATGCGCTGGTGGTGGACAGCGGCGGCCGGCAGCAGGTGCACGATCCCCTGTCCTGGTTGCCCACGGGGATCCGGCAGATCCTGCCGTTCTCGACCAGCAGCCCACCGGCACGCGTGGTGCCGGCCAGCATCTTGGTGCTCGATCTCCAGCGACTGTGAGGTGCCAGAGCACGCTCAGCGCGCCGGCACGTACCGGGAAACGCCCGCATCGGTCGCGGCCACCACTAGCGGGAGCGCGTGCGGTCCTTGGGGCACGACGGCCAGCGCCAGGATCGTGTTCTGCACGCCCAGCAGGCCGTTGCCAAACGGCTGCCAGGCTTTGGCACCCTGTCTGACGTAAATGCCGAAGCCCATGGTACCGGCATAGATCACACTGCCGTTACTACCCGGCAGCGCCGCGAGCGGCATGGCGTGCCGCTCCGGCAGTCCCGCGCTGATGTCGCGCCAGGGTCCCGTGCCTGCCAATTCCTCCCACACGCCGGCGCCCATGGTGCTCAGGACCACGCTACCTGGCGGCGTACCGGACGGCAGGAGCGCCTGGGTGGGCAGCGAGCCATCCAATCCGGCGCTGGCTGCGTGCCAGGTGCGCCCGCCATCGGCGGTAGCCAGGACGGGCGGCGCGCTGCCAAACACGCTCGCCAGTGCCCGGCCCGGTGCGTCCGGCAACCAGGTGACGGAGGTCACGGTAGAGCCGCCCGTGGTCACGACCTGCTGCCACTGCCAGCGGCCTCCCTGCTGGGTGCCCCGGTACACGGCGCCAATCGTGCCTGCCAGGATCACGCGCGGCCGGCTCGTCGAGATCGCGAGACTGGCAACCGGGCTACCACCGAGCGATCTGCCAACCGGGACCCACGCGCCGGACGTGCGCTCGTCCTCCGCGAAGACCATGCCGCCGGCAGTACCGGCATACAGCAGCCGGTTGGCCGGATCTACCGCGAGTGCCAGCACGTTCGCGCCCCCCAGGCCGGTGCCGGCGCGCAGCCAGTGCGCCCCGCCATTCTGGGAGCGCCAGACGCCGTCGTTGGTCCCGGCGTACAGCACGGCCGGCCCCGCGCCATCCACGGCCAGCGCATTGGTCGTCTGGGTGAGCGCGGTAGGCAGCCACCGGCCGCCTAGCGCGGGGCCCTGCCATGGTGGGGACCCGGCCCACTGCGCGGCCAGACTGCCGCCCACGCCCAGCGCCGCGAGCACGAAGCCGCCGAGGATCACCAGGCTGTAGCCGGGCCGGTTCCAGGACCGTATCCGGATCATCGTAGGCTGCTGCCCTTTCAGTCGACGGTGCGTCCTGCCGCAAGCCGCGGCCGCGCCATGGCTACGACGAGGCGAAGGTCATGGAGGCGGCCTTCGCCGTTGGCGATACCACGAACCGATCCCACATGCCGGCCAGGGCGTGTCCGGGCACGCCACAGATGATCAGGTACGTGCCGGCCTTGCTGGCCACGAACGAGAAGGTCAGCGACGCATTGGCACTGGGACGTGGCCCACCTGCGCTTGGCCCGCCCGAGCCCGGCCGGAACTGCGGCTGCGGCGAGCGCGCGCCGGGAAAGGCAGGAGCAACGCTGCTCGCGGGCAGCTGCTTGCTGAACGGAATGATCACCAGATCGTGCGGCGTGCGCGCGTCGTTCTTGAACGTTGCCTGCACAGTGTCTCCCAGTGGCACGGTAACCACCATCTGCCCATGAGCGCCCCCATTGAAGTTGAACCCGGCGTTTGCGCTGTTGTAGCCCGCGATGAAGGTGAGGTGCACGGTCTTCCCCGATGTGGACACCCACGACGCACTGGCGCTTGGCGCGGGCGCCACCTGGACCGGCGTGGACACGGCAGCCCCAAACACCGCGCTGGCACGCTTGGCGGTGGACGAGACTACCAGCGTGTCCCACATCCCCGCCAGCGCATGGCCGGAAATGCCGCAGATGATCAGGTAGGTGCCGGCTTTGTTGGCCACAAACGAGAAAGTTTCAGTCGTAGCCGTAGTCGGCGGCGGGCCACCTGCCGCGGGACGGCTCCCCGACCCAGGCCGGAATTGTGGGAGTGGCGATGCCGCCCCGGGAAACGCCGGCTGCGCTCCGCTCCCGGGCAACGACTTGGTGTAGGGGATGACGACCACGTCGTGCAGGGTACGCGCATTGTTATGGAACGTCGCGACGACCTTGTCGCCGAGCGGCACCGTCACCACCATCTGGCCGTGGGCCGCGCCGTCGAAGTTGAAACCTGCATTCACGTTGTTCCAGTCGGCAATCAGCGTGAGATGCACGACCGTGCCCGCCGTGCTTACCCAGGTTGGTGCCGCTGCGGCGCCAGCCGACGGTCGCGCCGTGCCGGCGAGCGCGACCAGCACCGTGCCCAAGCCAATGCTGCAAATCATGCGGTAGCGTATTGTCCCCATGCCACAAGTACCCTTCCTCACTCCGTGGAGCTGTTACATCCAGGCAACGGGTCCAATGGCGAGCCGCGCGTGCGAAGTCCCACCGGTGCACAGCGGGTCCCACGCAAGCGGCGCCAGGACCTCTACTACATAGCGTGAGTGCCAGGCCCGTAGCTGTCAACATTGGCTGGCGCACTGCGCCGTTGAGGCAGCTACCAGCTGGAGCCGCCCGAGGCGCTGGCCTTGAGTGCCAGTGGGCTGCCTGCCTCACGTATTGCCGTTGCCGCCCCTACCCTACCGAAGGACTGCAGCTCCGCCACATCCTCCTCGTCGCCACCGTGGCATCGGTATTGGCGCGCTCAGGAGCCTGCAGGCTGGATCGAGGTAGCGACGTTCGTGCCCGCCTGCTGAGGGGTAGCAGCTGTGGTGCTACCGCTTGCCGCCGTGGCGCTCCCAGCGGCAGTGCTGCCGCTCGCCGCAGTCGTGCCCCCGGTGGTAGCCGTGGCACTGCCGCTGGCGCTTGCTGCGTTGTTGGCCACCAGCTGCTGCAGCAGCGAGGCAATCGTGTTTTCGACGGACGTCTGGCTGCCGGCCGAGCCCAGGCCAAGCAGGCCCGACAAGTCGCCCGAGTCAGATCCGGTGCTTCCGGTACCCAGCAGGATGCCCGCGTTCGTAAGCTGGTCGCTGGTCTGCAGGGCTTGGGTGAGGCTGCCGAACGTCGCGGCGTTGGCGGTGGGCGATCCGCTCTGGGCCATCTGGCTGATGGCGTCCATGAGACTCTGGGCGGAGGGCGATCCGCTCGTGGATCCGGCGCTGAGCAGCGCCAGCAGAGCCGCGCTGGCACTGTACGTGTTGCCGTCGGAGGTGATGCCGTTGGCAGGCGTGCCGGTAGCCGTGGTGCCCGTCCCCGCGGCAGCGCCGGATGCTGCCAGAGCTTGGGCTGCCGGGGAGATGCTGGCGGTGGCTGCATCGGTGGTGTCGGCGCCCGCCGCGGTAGCCGCTGGAATCGTCGACGCGGCGGCTGTGGTGGCGGGTAGTGTCTGTGCGACCGCCGGGAGCGCGGTGGTGGCGCTGATTGCTGGAGTGCTCATCATCTGCCTCACTAAGCTGCTACTGGGCATGCGGTACCCATGCGACATATCGCCTACTCCTACTATCGGCAGGATCGGCCGAATCTGGAGGGGCGCCGCTAGCAACAACAGGCACCATCCCTGGGTTGCAGTGCGCTTGTGCTGCTAGACAGTCTCGCTAGAGGTCGCTGGCCTGGCAGAGCATGCCTCCATCGATGAAGTAGGTCGAGCCCGTGACGTACGAGGCTTCATCGGACGCCAGGAACAGGGCCAGCGAGGCCACCTCGTCCGGCGTACCCATTCGGCGCAAAGGGATCTCGTCCAGCAATGCAGCCAGCCTTGCCGGATCGGCCTTTGTCGACTCATCCATAGGCGTGTCGATCGCCCCGGGCGCGACGTTGTTCACCGTGATTCCGTGTGGTGCGAGCTCCACTGCGATGGTGCGCATCAGCATCATCATGCCGCCCTTGGCGGCGCAATACGGCGCGTTGGTTGGCATTGGCAGCTCTTCGTGCACGGACGAGATGTTGATGATCCGGCCTCCGCTGCCTTGCCGAACCATCTGTTTGGCCGCCGCCTGCGAGCACAGCCAGGTGCCGGTGAGATTAGTGGCTATCACCGCATGCCACGTGTCTTCGGCCTACCCAACCATACTCGGATTCCCGCTACACTCCACTGTGTACCGTAACGGAGAGCGACCAGTGAGATCTGGAAGTAGCGATGTTGCCTGGGCGAACGCTTGATCCAGCGCTACGCAGTCGCCATGTCCCTGCGGCAGCGCACGAGGCACGACATTGCGTGCCTCGGTTGCGAGTGGGCAGGCGGCGTGGTCCAGGCCTCAGGCGACAGTTGATTGCCAACGCAATCGCAGAGTACCAATGAGGGATTCCCCGTCAGCGGCGGGCACCGCAAGCAGCACCGAGCGACCGGCGACCATGGCGGTGCCGCGTGACGTTATTCAGACCATCAACCTGACCAAAGTCTACGCCGGTGCGGACTTCCGGGCGGTCGATGAACTCAACCTGACGGTGGCTGTCGGCGAGATCTTTGGCCTCCTCGGCCCCAACGGTGCGGGCAAGACGACCACCGTCGGCGTGCTCACCACGCGGGTTATCCCCACCGCCGGCCGCGCCCTGGTGGGCGGTATCGATGTCGTGCGGCATCCAACCCTGGCCAAGCAGATCTTGGGCATCGTGAGCCAGGTGAACACGCTGGACCGCCAGCTCACGGTGTGGGAGAACCTCTACTTCCACGGACGGCTGTTCGGCATGACAGCGCACGCATCACGCCAGGTGGCCGACGAGTTGTTGAGCAAGTTCCAGCTCGCCAAGTGGGCGAAGGCCTCGGTCTATGCACTCTCGGGCGGCATGGCCCAGCGGTTGATGGTGGCCCGTGCCATCTTCCATCGCCCGGCAGTACTCTTCCTCGACGAGCCTACTGCCGGCCTCGACCCCCAGAGCCGGCTAGCCCTCTGGGACCTGCTGCGCCAGCTCAACGGCGAGGGACAGACCATTCTGCTCACCACCCACTACATGGAGGAAGCTGAGCAGCTCTGCGGGCGCGTGGCCATCATGGACCACGGCAAGATTCTGGCCCTGGACACACCTGACCAGCTCATGCGGCAAGTCGGCGCGGCGACTATCGTCACCGTCAAGTCGACGGGTGACCGTAGCGCGCTCGCCCCAGTCCTCGCTGCCCACGTGGGTGGCGTGACGCGCACCCGACTGATCGCGGGCGGCGTCGAACTCCATGTCGACGGCACCGAGCGGGTGTTCCACCGGGTGCTGAGTGCAGCGGAGCGCGGCGGATTCGAGATTGTCGATGTGTCGGTGGCCCGACCGAGCCTCGAGACGGTCTTCATCGATCTGACCGGGAAAGCGCTGCGGGACGGATGACCACCCTGCACGGCCCCACCAGCAGCCACGCGCACATCGCGGCAACTCCGACCCGATCGGCGATCGCCGCCAGTTGGATCGCCCTGCGGGCTTTGCTGCTCCGCGAGCTGGTGGTGCTCAAGAAGCACTTCGGCGAGTTCGCCATCCGCACGCTCGTCCAGCCCGTCCTGCTCTGCTTCGTCTTCCTGTATGTGTTCCCTAAAATCGGCCAGGGCGTCGGCGGGGGTAAGGGTGCGGGAGCCGAATCGGCTTTTGCCACCGTGCTGGTGCCCGGCGTCGTCGGGATCTCGGTGATGTTCCAGGGTGTGCAGTCTATCGCGCTGCAGATGGCTCAGGAGTTCGGTTTCACGCGGGAAATAGAAGACCGTGTACAAGCTCCCTGCCCCATCTGGCTGGTGGCGATCGCCAAGGTGCTCTCGGGCTCGGTGCAGGGACTTATCTCTGCGGCCATTGTCTTGCCTATCGCCTCGGTGGTACACGCCACCGGGGTGAGCGCCCAGATCTCCCCCCACTGGCCGATCATCCTGACGCTCATCCCACTCGCCTGCATCGCTATGAGCGGGCTGGGCCTCCTACTAGGCACGACCTTCGAGCCGCGAAATATCGGCCTGATGTTCGGCTTCGTCATCCTCCCCATCACTTTCTTGGGGGGCACCTACTACCAATGGACCCGCCTGAGCCCGGTGACCGTAAACGGCTGGCCCTGGCTGCAGACCATCGTGCTCATAAATCCGCTGATCTACGTGAACGAAGGCATGCGCGCCGCGTTTTCCACGGCAGGCCACATGCAACTTGCCGCGATTTACCTGGTGCTGGTGGGTTTCTGCATCCTGTTTCTGGGTCTTGGCCTCCGCAACTTTCGCCGGCGTGTGCTGGCCTGACCGAACGCGTCCCGCTCCAGATGGTGTGGCGTGCGCCGCGCTACTCCCGACTGCCATCTGACAGCCGTCGGCCCTAGCAGCGCAGCCCATTGCAGGCCCAGCCCGGAATCATCAGGAGATCTGCGCCGGCAAGACTGCCAGACCGCTTAACGCGCTGCACGCTACGATACGGGTGAAGGCGTACCGACCTGATACGATACGCCGGCGTCGCCCCAAGGTGGATTGCCTACTCGAGGAGGATCGGCAGGGTCGCGCGAGCCCAGGATCCCGTGGACCGTGTACTGCACCGCCAATCGCACTACGCCCTGCGTCACACAAGGATCGGAGAGTGAGGAGAATAGCATGCCACGTCGACGAGGCGCGCCGCGACGCCAATCGCCGTCGCACCTGTCTACGATTCGCCCACCATGTGGGGATTTGCAGGAGTATAGCGGTCGGGTGCATCTCGTGCCCGAGCCGGTCATGAAGATGCTGGCCACCGTTGCGGATACCGCGGACGCGCGGGCCGGCAATGACGGCCACTGTTGGCGGGTCGCCACCTATGTCGCCGCCCTGGCCCATGTCCTCGGCCTCGCGCCGTACCAGTCCGCGCTCTTTGCGGATGCGGCGCGGCTCCACGATCTGGGTGCCGTGGACTTACCCCGCGACCTGTTGACCAAGTCTGATCCCCTGACCGAGCAGGAGTGGGCCCTGCTGCGCACGCATGCCACCCGCGGGGCGGATCGGCTGTCCCTACTCCCCGAAACTCGCCCCTTGTGCGCGGTGGTGCTGCACCACCATGAACGGGTCGACGGCTGCGGCTATCCCGGGCGCCTCACAGGCGAAGCCATCCCCCTGGGCGCACAGGTCATCGCCGTGGCCGACAGTTTCGACGCCATGACGCATGCCCACAGCTACAAGCCGGCCGATTTCATTGCCCGGTCGCTGGAGACCCTCGCACGGGGAGCCGGCACGGCTTGGGACCCAGACATCGTCGCCACGTTCGTCGCGGAGGCCGTGCCGCACCTGCTGCGTAGCGGTACCCTCATGGTGTCGTGCGACGGCAGTTTCGACCGCAGCTTGGGACGACTGTAGATCATCATCGTGGCGGCATCGCGCCGACCCCCGTGCGTCAGGCGGCTACGCTGCCACCGCGCCCAGCTTCTGCTGCAGTGTTGCCACGAAGTCGTCTACGCAGTCGGGCAACTTGCTGATTCCCGTGGCCGCCGCGGGCGCGCAGGGCACCAAGCCGTAGAGGCGGTAGAAGACCACGCACGCGGCGTGCTTGCAGAGGCGTTCGCGGAACACCGCGTCCGCGCAATCGCAGCTGACGTCGAGCGGGGTGGGTCCGATGATCTCAATGGTGTAGTCCTTACAGGTCCAGCGGCGACTCGCAGCCGGATAGGCCACCAGACCTTCGGACACCGCCCTGCGGTACGCTCGCGCGAGGTTCGCAGGCAACGCGTCCTGTGCCGTCCTGACCGGCGTCATGATCGCTTCCATAGAGGCTCCTCATCCTAGCTAGCCGTGCATGCCTTGTTCATCTACTACTCTGCTCGGACACCGCCAAGGCGGAACTCGCTGTGCGGAACCGTCCCCGCTGTGCCCTTTCGCCCCCTTGTGCACGCGGTCGACGACCGCCCCTGGACCACGACCCGCAAGACCCCGCGCGGTCCATGAAAAAGCCCTCGGCACTTACGCGCACCGAGGGCATCGACACTGCCTGCCGCACATCGTCTCCGTCCCTTCATGCCTTCCGTTCCTGACCATCGCCGCAACCGAGCAGATACCACACCACGAACAGCAACAGGATTGCGATCGTGCTCACCATTCCCTCCCTACACCGTCTGCGTTCCGCGTTGCCACTACTAACTACTCTGCACGCAGTGCGCAGCACCGGAAATCGCGGGAGCACGTCGCCGCGCAGCGGCGCGCGTCAGGTGAGCTTACGAGCTCCGGATATCGACTGGCTGGGCGGTAGCGCCCACCACGTTGTCATGCACGCGCGCCGCGTCTGCCTGCGGGACGGAGATCGCCGAGCCAGCCAACGCTTGGAAGGAGCAGTAGGCGATCGTCGGCAGGCTGGTGTCATCCGCCCAAATACCGTACTGCGTGGCCTCGGCAAAGACGCTATAGGTGATGGTCGGGGCAGCCCCACCGGTCACGGAGAGCATCCCCTCATCGCCGTTGTCGTACTGGCCGTAGAACATCTGCACGTAGCTCAGTTGGCTACCGCTGGCACCCGTGCCAGCCAACGCGACATAGCCCCAGTCACCCGGTGCGGGGCTTGCCAGGCTGCTCGTGACAATGATCGGCGCCGTGGCAGTCCCCTCCGCGAGGAGGGTGCCCTGCACCAGGAACGCGGCGCCCCTGGCCATCTCCAGCACCATGCCGGGTTCGATCGACAAGGTCACCTGGGCGTTCAGTGTGCCGCCGTCCAGGATAAATGCTGCGTTCTGGCGGTGCCATGTCCCACCATGCGCAATGCTCGTGTCGCGCAGCTCGATTGCCGCCTGATTTGGGCCTAGTGAGTTACCGGTGATCAGGGTACCGTCGTCGGCCGGCACGGATACAGCCGACGAGGCGTTCCCCGCGAAGACGCAGCTTCCTATGGTCGGGCGGCTCGTGTCATCCGCCCAAATACCGTACTGCGTGCCCTGGGCAAAGACGCTGTTGCTAATGGTCGGGGCAGCCCCGCCGGTCACGGAGAGCATGCCCTCGTCACCGTTGTCGTACTGGCCGTAGAACATCTGCACGTAGCTCAGCTGGCTACCGCTGGCGCCGGTGCCATCCAGGGCCACGTAACCCCAGTCACCGGGCGCCGGGCTGGCCTGGTTGCTCGTGACAATGATCGGCGCGGATGCGGTCCCTTGCGCGAGGAGGGTGCCCTCCACGTGGAACGACGCGCCCCCCGCCATGCGCAGCACCACGCCGGGCTCGATCGAGAGGGTCACCTGTGCGTTCAGCATGCCGCCGTCCAGGACGAAGGCCGCGTTCTGCTGGTGCCATGTCCCACTGTGCGCGATACTCGTGTTGCGCAGCTCGATGCCCGCCTGGTTCGAGCCCAGGGACGTGCCGGTGATCAGGGCGCCGTCGTCGGCCGGTACGGATACAGCCGACGAGCCGTCCCCCGCGAAGACGCAGTTGCCTATGGTCGGCCGGCTGTTATCATCCGCCCAAATACCGTACTGCAGCGCCTCGGCAAAGACGCTGTTGGTGATGGTCGGGGCAGCCCCACCGGTCACGGAGAGCATGCCCTCGTCGCCGTTGTCGTACTGGCCGTAGAACATCTGCACGTAGCTCAGCTTGCTGGCGCTGGCGCCCGTGCCATCCAGGGCCACGTAGCCCCAGTCACCGGGCTGCGGACTGGCCACGTTGCTCGTGACAATGATCGGCGCCGCGGCGGTCCCTTGCGCCAGCAGGGCGCCCAGCACCTGGAAGGTGGCGCCTCTGGCCATGCGCAGGACAACGCCGGCCTCGATGGTCAGCGTCGCGCCCGTCGCCACGGTCGCCCCATCCAGCACAAAGGGCGCAGCCTGTGCGTGCCAGGTAGCATCGCGCGGTATCGTGGTGTTGCGCACCTCCAGGCCGGCTTGGCCGGGTCCGAGCCTGCTGCCCGTGATCAGCCCTGCCGCCTCGGCGGAGACAGACACGGCAGCGGTCGCGTCCTCCGCGAAGACGCAGTTGCCTATGGTCGGCCGGCTGTTATCATCCGCCCAAATACCATACTGCAGCGCCCGGGCAAAGACGCTGTTGCTAATGGTCGGAGCAGCCCCACTTGTCACGGAGAGCATGCCCTCGTCGCCGTTGTCGTACTGGCCGTAGAACATCTGCACGTAGCTCAGCCGGCTGGCGCTGGCGCCCGTGCCATCCAGGGCGACGTAGCCCCAGTCACCGGGTTGCGGACTTGGCTCGTTGCTCGTGACAATGATCGGCGCCGTAGCGGTCCCTTGCGCGAGGAGCGTGCCCTGCACGTGGAAGGTGGCGCCTCTGGCCATGCGCAGCACCACGCCGGCCTCGATCGAGAGGGTCACCTGTGCGTTCAGCGTGCCGCCGTCCAGGAGAAAGGGCGCGTCCTGAGCGTGCCAGGTGGTATCGTTCGCAATTGCCGTGTCGCGCACCTCAAGTCCTACCTGGCCGGAACCGAGCTTGCTGCCCGTGATCAGGCCTGCTCCCTCGCCCGCGAGGGACACGGCAGCGGTCGCGTCGCCGGCAAACACACAGTTGGCGATCGTCGGCCGGCTTTGGTCGTCGGCCCAAATACCGTACTGCAGCGCCTGGGCAAAGACGCTGTTGGAAATGGTCGGGGCAGCCCCACCGGTCACGGAGAGCATGCCCTCGTCACCGTTGTCGTACTGGCCGTAGAACATCTGCACGTAGCTCAGCCTGCTGGCACTGGCGCCCGTGCCGTCCAGGGCGACGTAGCCCCAGGCTCCCGGCTCGGGCTGATCCGACGCGCTGCTGAAGACGATGGGTGCTGCCGCGGTGCCTTGCGCATTGAGCGTGCCCTGTACCAATAAGGTGGCGCCGCTTCCCATCTGGACCACAGTCCCCGGGGCGATGGTCAAGGTCGTGCCGGCTGCGACGTTCACGCTCCCCGATACGGCCACCACGCCCGACCACGTACCTTGCGCCGGATCTGTGGCCGTCGTCGTGGGCTGCTGGCCGGTCGGCGGCAGCGTCACCTGCACGGGAGGTGGCTGCGGCAGAGTCAGTACCGGCTGTACAGCAGGCGGCTGCGGCAGGTGCAGCACCGGCTGCACGGGAGGCGGCTGCGGCAGATTCAGCACCGGAGGTACCGTGGCGACGGTGGTGTTTGGGAGATTGGCGAGCCAGGACAGGATGCCGCTCAAGTTCACCGGCTGCGGTGGTGTGGGCGGCCGATTTCGCACTACGACTGTCTGAGTGCCGGCGCCCACCACGACGGTCCTGCCCCGATTGCTCACCTGCACGCGGCCCTCGATGACGGTGACCACCGCCGTGCCGGTCGCGCGATTCACCCGCACGTCCAGCCGGGTGCCTTTGGTCGCCGCGACCGCTGTGCCAACCTGCACCTGATGGCTAACCGCCCCATGCACCACCTCCAGGAATAGCTCGCCGCTGGAGAGAATCAGGTGCAGCGGATCCTTGATCATCACGTCCGTGTTGGCATTCAGGTCTACCAGCGATCCGTCACGGAGGCTGAGCGAGGCATACTGCCGTGCGCCGGTAAGCGCCTGGTAGCGTCCCTGCAGATCGGTGCCGACGCGTCCCTTGACCGGCTTCGCGTTCGGCGCCTGTACGCTCACGCCCAGCTTGATCGCGGCTACGGTGGCCGGCGACCCGGGCACAATGGGGACCGTGGTCGAGGCGGGCGCGAAGCCCGCACGGCTCACCTCAACTGTCGCCGCACCGAGTGCTGTGGCATGCACCACGAGCGTCGTCGTGCCGCGCACCGTGGTACCGGCAACCGGGCGGCTCACGCCGGTAATGGTGACCGCCGCGCCGGAGACCGGTCGACCCGTTGCGTCCGACACGCCGACGGTGAGCGAGACATCGCGGCCCAGCTTGATCTGCGGGGGCTGCACCTCGAGCCGCAGGCTCGCGGCGCGCGGCTTGGCCGCCGTCGCCAGGGCAACGGACAGTGGTGTCGCGCGAAGCCTGCCGGGCTGCCACGCCGGCATGGCCGACGCCACTATGAGAATCAGGCCGATGCCTGCCCGAATCCAACGAGTCATGTCAACCTCCAGCTGCGGTGCGATGGGTGTGCCGTGAGGGCTCCACGGCCAGATGGTCCAGCGCCACAGCCAACCCCTCACCAACTCTTCGCTTATCTCGCCCGCACCATGGTGAGAGGGACTCGCTCGGGCCATGAATGACCGCGGCAGCGGGTAGGTTAGATACTCCCGCTCCAGCGTCGTAACCAGTCTGGACAGCACTAGGCTATTATTCTGCCTCCCGGCGTAATACGCAAGCTTGCCTGCAGCAGTCCAAGGTCACGTAGTGTTCGATGCCGAACGGCGATCCGGGGGCGCCTAGCGCCACGCAGTAGGTCGCGTGCGCCCTCGGAGCAAGCATCTCCTCTCCGTACGGAAAACCAACTAGCCCTGGCAGGTACGGCGCGAGCGGCAGCGCTGTCGTCGCCAGGGTCCACTGAGGAGCGTTACCGCGTGGGAAGAGACAGCGACTGCCGTAGCGCCAGGAGCGGCAGCAGCGACAGCATAACGAACGCCGTCGCCAGACCCAGATGGTCGGCCAGGGCCCCGGTGGCCAGGGAGCCGAGCGCCCCAATCCCTGAAGCGAAACCGTTGCTGAGGCCGGCAGCCATGCCCTGGCGATGACTGATGAGCTCCTGCGCCATCACGACGGTGACCGAGAACGTGGAAAGCAAGCACGCACCAAACACAGCGAGCGTTAGCAGAGCCGGGAAGCCGTTGAGCAGCAGGAAGAGCAGAAGGAGCGGCGTGAGCGGCAACATCGACACCACCAGCACGCGGCGCGCGCCAAACCGATCGGCCAGCGGACCGACGGCGAGGGTCCCGGCCACGCCCGAGAAGAGGAACGCCGACACGAAGAAGCCGGGACCGATGCCATGCCCGGCTCGTTGCACCCAGTACGGCAGGTACAGTACCAGCCCGGTCTGTACCCAGGCGCGGATGGCCACGATGCTGAGTACGCCCGCGAGGACCGTCCAGGCGACCGGCTCGTGCGTCTCACGTCTGCCCGCCAGGTGCAGCGCGACGCCGCGGCGCAACGGCCCGCAGGCGAACGCAAGCCAGATCATCACCGCGAACCCAAAGGCGAACAGCACAAACGGTGCGACGTTCCAGGCGTGATCGTGCAGCAGCAGGAAGATACCGGGTCCGCAGGCGTAGCCGATACTGCCGCCCACCGAGAACAAGGCCATGGCGCTGGCGCGGCGATCGCCGCTGAAGAAGGCGGCAGTCTTCGCCGCCTCAGGATGGTATAGCGCCGATCCGCAGCCACACAGGCTGATCAGTGCCAGCAGCACCAGGAAGCTCGAGGCCCGGCTGGCAACACACAGGCCAAGCGCGCACAGCACGCAGCCGATCGGCAGTAGCTCGGCCATGTGCTTCCGGTCCGAGAGATAGCCAAAGAGCGGCTGAATTACCGAGGACGTGATCGTGAAGACGAGGGAAGCCAAGCCGACAAGAAAGTAGGATAGGTGCAGCGTGGGACGCAGCACAAAGAGCAGTGCCGGCAGCGCACCCGCATACAGGTCAACCGTGAGGTGGCCGAAGCTGAGCAAGCCGATCACCCGGCGATTCAAGCAGTGCCCCTCTCCAGACTCCCCGCATCGCGCACGCTGCGCCCGGGTGACCTACTGCAGTGGCCTGCAAGCTAGGCAGGTGCCCAAGCAGTACTGCTCACAGTTCGATACGCGTGCGCAAGGCGGATTGCCCCCACCCGCCGGCATGGGCGAATGCAAGTCGCCCCTTCCCGCCAGCGCCACAGACCAACCTCAGCTTGTAGCAACGTGCTGAGTGAAGTCTACCAGGAGTCGCGAACGCAGGAGGCTGGCGCAACCATGTGGTTGGCGCCCCAGTGGTCCCATCGCGGAAGATCCGGCCTGCACCGCTCCAGCCACGTGCCCGCCACCTCTCGACAGTCGTTGACAACCGCCGCCGCGGTGCAGTACAATGGGTCCAGTTCACATACCGCACTAGATAAATCAATATGTTCGATATTCGAGCGCCAGACCAGGTGATAGGGGCAGATAGGGCGCGGCCGGAGCAGGCCCCGCGCCAAGCGCGTGGCGCCGGACGCGCAGAACTGGAGCGACGATGAGCCAGAACTTCCTGTCGATGCCGTTAGCGGATGTCGTGGTCGACGCCGGCGCTGTGGAGGGGCCGCTCGAGCTGTGGCGGCATTCGGTTGGCCTCACCGCGGTCAACCACCTTCCGCTCCCCGACCGCGTGGTCGCGGGCCTGCACCGGCTCGAGCCGCGCCTGATCCGGGTGTTCATCCAGGAGTTCTTCCACGTTTATCCCGAGCACGGCCGCTTCGACTGGACGCTGCTCGACCCGTACATGGCGGCCCTAGAGCGTACGGGCGCGAAGGTCGTGGCTGCCATCGCCATCAAGCCGCCGCCGCTGTTCCCCACGGTCGATCAGGCGATCTGGCAGCCCAACGACGTCGATGAATGGCGCCGGGTGATCGCGGCGCTGGTGTCCCGCTACTCGGTGGACCGCCGCATCGTGACGTACTGGGAAATAGGTAACGAGCCCGACGCGGGCGAGGCCGGCGGCTGCCCCTATCTCATGCCGGACCCGGCAGCGTACATCCAGTACTACCAAATGACGAGCGAGGCGGTTCTGGACGCGTTCCCCGGCGCGAAGGTCGGCGGGCCCGCCACGTGCTGGGTAGACAACGAGCCCTTGCCGGGCCTGGTCGCCTACTGCCGCGAGTCCGGCACCCAGCTGGACTTCATTTCGTGGCATCGCTACAGCGACAACCCGCGGGTGCACGCCCTGGGTATCGAGAAGGCGAAGGCGCTCCTGGCGGGCTACCCGGGCACGCGCCCCGAGCTCCTGGTCACGGAATGGAACAAGAGCTTCGAATTCGTCCCCGACATCAGCGCGAACGACGCGTCTGCGGCGATGACCGGTCGCACCGTCTCGGTGGAGGACATGGCCTTCGCGCCGCGCCGCGCCGCGATCGCCGCGGCATCGATCCTGGCCATGGCCAAGGCAGGGCCGGACTGGACGTTCTACTTCGCCGGCTGGGACATGGCGTTCTACCCGGAGGAGTGGCGGTCGTTCTTCTCCGCCGCGGGCAGCGCCAACATGCAGCAGCACTGGAACGAGGTCCCGCATCGCTTCGGGCTCTTCGGCGTGAGCGGCGAGGTGCGGCCGCAATACTTCGTCTACCAGCTGCTCAGCCGCCTAGGCCCAGAGCAGATCAGCGCCACGTGCGGCAATCCCGATCTGCACCTGCTCGCCGCGCGCGGCGAGCAGCACGTGGCTGTGGTCCTTGCCAACCTCAACCCGAGCACTTCCCATGAGTGCCTGGCGGCGCTCACCTTCCGCCACCTGACGCCCGGGCCAAAGGTGCTGACGGTGTACCGTATCGACGAGCAGCGGCGTTGGACGCAGGACCCTCCGGCACTCCGGCCGGTGGAGCAGCGTCCCCTGTACGCTCCCGAGACGCTGCGCTACCAGGTGTATGCCCCGGCCGACAGCGTGATCCTGGTGAGCTTGCAGGAGGAGGGAACAGGCGCATGAACGTCGTCTCCATCATGGCGCACCAGGATGACGAGATGCGCTGCCTCGGCACGATGCTCCGGTGCCGGGAGCGCGGCGATACGCTCTGGTTCGTCACGCTGACAGACGGGTCAAAGGGCCTGGTGCAGTCGCCGGAGTGCTCACGCCAGGAGGCCGCGAGCTTGCGCCATGCAGAAATGCAGGCGCTGGCCGACGAAGTACAGGCCGGGTACAGCAGCCTCGACGAGCCTGATGAGTTCCTCTATGATACGCCTGACGTGCGGCTGCGCCTGATCGAGGCGATCCGGCAGGCCAGGGCTGACCTGATTTTCACGCACTACCACGACGACTACAACCTGGATCACAGCACGGTGCACGCGCTCGTGCGGCAGTGTGCCATGCAGTCCTGCCTGCCGGTGCTGCCGACGGCCTCCCCGCCGCTGCCGGCGCATCCGGCCATCTTCCTGGTGGAACCGCATGGACCCATTAGCTTTCCTGCCTGCTACTATGTGGACATCAGCAGCGTTCAGGAACAGAAGGCCCGCCTGCTGCGCCACCACGCCTCCCAGGAGGAAGCAATGCAGCGCGGCACCGGATCGGGGCTGGCAGAGCTGAGCGCGCGCCTCGACGCATACCGCGGTAGCCAGGTGGAGTGCCGGTACGCCGAAGCCTTCGTGCCCATGGCGGCGCGCGGCGCCCTCAAGCCATACCCCGTGCTGCCGTAGACAACCCGGTTGCGGATTGGAGATCGTACGAATGTCGACTATCGAGCTCGAGCCACACAGCGGCCTGAAAACCGTAGAGAAGAGCCTGCGGATTCTCGAGCTACTCCTAACGGAAAAGGAGGGCATGGGCATTGCCCAGATCGCCCAGCAGACTGGGCTGCATCGGGCCAGCGTCCACCGTCTGCTCACCTCGCTGCACGCTCTGGGTTGGATCGAGCGGCCCGCCGCGCGCCCGCATTTCCGTATCAGCCTGCGGCTCTACGCGCTGGCGCGCGTCTTCGTCCTGGGCTACAACCCAGTCGAGCGCCTGGATCCGCTGCTCGTGGAGCTGTGCATGCGATCGCGCGAGACGGTCCACCTCGGCATCCTCGATCGCTGGGAGGTGGTACACATCGGCCGGCAGGAAAGCCCCGAGCGCGTCGGCGTGTCCTCCCGCATCGGCGGCCGCGGCTGGGCCCACTGCAGCAGCATGGGCAAGGCGCTCCTCGCCGAGCAGACAGACGACTACGTGCAGGCGTACATCGAGCACACCGGCCTGCCGCGGATGACCGAGCGCACCATCACCACGCCCGAGGCCCTGTGGGCGGAAATCGCGGTCGTGCGCGAGCGGGGCTACGCGCTGGACGACGAGGAGGACGCGGTTGGCGTGCGCTGCCTGGGAACGGCGATCCCCTCCGCCCATGGGCCGGCCGTTCTCGGCGTCAGCATCACCGGGCCGTCCCCACGCTTTGCGCTGGCGACAGCCCACCAGTTCGCCCCGATCCTGCTCGACCTGGTGCACGGAGCGGCAGCCTCGGGCTACATTCCTGAGGAGATAGCGGCGACATGATGATCGATATCCATAGCCACGTCTGGGAGTACCCAGGGCATATCGGACAGCACTTCGCGGACGACTGCCACGCGGCCTGGGGTGACCGCGTGCCGCCAGGGACCACCCTCGCCGCTCACTGGGAGGCGATGCAACCCGTGCGGCGCGCCGTGGTCTTCGGCTTGCAGGCCCGCGCCTCGGACATCTGGGTGCCCAACGAGTACGTCGCCGGCTACGTGGCGCAGCATCCAGACAAGCTGATTGGCTTTGCCAGCGTAGATCCGAGCGATGAGGGCGCGCCTGCCGAGCTGGAGCGCGCGGTGCGAGAGCTGGGATTGCGTGGCCTCAAGCTAGGCCCCATCTACCAGCACGTGGATCCGAACGGAGAGCGCTGCGCCGCGGTGCTCCGCGTGGCGCAGCGCCTGCACCTGCCCGTGATCTGGCATCAAGGCACCACCTTCGTGCGCAACGCGCCACTCAAGTACGCCCGGCCCTTCCTGCTCGACGAGGTGGCGGCGACGTTTCCCGACCTGACCATCGTGGTCGCGCATCTGGGCCATCCCTGGATAGATGAGGCCATTGCGGTGGCCCGCAAGCACACGCGCATCTTCCTGGACGTGTCCGCGCTGGCCAGCCGTCCCTGGCAGTGCTACAACGGCCTGATCTGCGCGCAGGAATACGGTATCGGCCACAAGCTGCTGTTCGGTTCCGATTTCCCCTTCTTCACGCCGCGGCAAACTGCCGATGCACTGCGCGCGCTGGCCGGCCAGAGCGCGCCGCCGCCCCTGCCCCGGCTAGAGGCCGATTGGGTTGAGGCGCTCATCGAACGCGACTCGCTGGCCCTGGTCGGCCTGGAGTGAACCGGAGCCTCCAGCTGCGGCAGGAGGGTAGGAACGATGCCGGCTGCGGCCGGCTGGGGAGGTGTCGGTGATGCTGGGTGCAGCGACGCCGGTTCTGGTTGGGCGGGGCCTGACGTTCGCGGAGGGCGTGAACTTCGGCCCCGACGGGACCCTGTACTGCGTGGATGTCGAAGGTGGCGGCGTCTGGCGCCTGCCGCCGGGCGGCCAGTTGCGCGAATGGGTGCGCACCGGCGGCAAGCCAAATGGGACGCGCTTCGGTCCCGGCGGCAGCCTCTTCGTGGCCGATTGCGGCCGCAGGGCGATCCTACGGCTGGATACCGGCTCGGGCGCGGAGCGCGTCTATGCGGACTCGTGCGACGGGCGGCCGTTCGCCGGGCCCAACGACCTGTGCTTCGGCCCGGATGGCACGCTGTACTTCACCGATCCGGAAGGCTCGACGCTGGAGAACCGGGGCGGCGCGGTCTACGCCATCGCACCCGGTGGCGCCGTGGCGCGCTTGGCCTCCGGCCTGGCCTACCCGAACGGCATCGGCGTGACGCCCGACGGATCGGTGCTGGTGGTGGCCGAGACGTTCACCGGTATCCTCCACCGGTACAGCCTCGAGCAGCAAGCTTACGGCGTGGAGCTGGCGCCGCTCGCGACGCTGAGCCCAGCCGGCGAAGCCGAGCCGGTCGCCGGTCCCGACGGCCTGGCGTTCTGCGCGGACGGGCTGCTCTACGTAGCCCATTACGGCACGGCGTTCGTCCGGGTAATCGCCCCGGATGGCACGCTTGTCGCCAGTCTGCCGGCGGGCGGCGCATCGCCCACGAACGTGGCCCTCTGGCAGGGCAGCCTGTACGTGACGGAGGGCGACAGCGGGTCGGTGTACCGTCTCGATATTGGGGTGCGCGAGCAACCGCCCTTCATGCGCCACTGGTGAGCCAGCTCGCTCCTCTAGAGTACGCCGTGCCTGGCGTACACATCGCGCAGCTTCTCTCCCTGCAGCAACGCGGCCCTGGTCAGCGACTCCTTGCCTACCCGATCTCGCGCTAGTTGCAGCACGTCCTGCTCCACAGCCTCGGGAATCACCACGATGCCGTCGTAATCCGCGAAGATCAGCTCGCCGGGCTGGACCAGCACATCGCCGCAGTGGCACGGCACATCGTAGGCCATGACTTTGCCGCGGCCACGCGAATCCAGCGGACGGATGCCCACGTAGTACACGGGGAAGCCCATCTCGATGATCCTGACGCAGTCACGCACCTGGCTATCGCAGATGCAGCCTGCCGCGCCGTTCATCTTGGCTGCGGTAGACATGAGCTCGCCCCACGGCGCGTTCGTACCGCCTCGATCCGTGGAGTGCACCACCACGTCGCCGGGCCGGAGCGAATCGACCACCTCGATCTCCAGACCGTAGGGATCGTCTTCATCGACGTGGTCGGTTTCCATCCAGCGAACCGTGCGGGCGCGCCCGACGAACCCGCAGGCCTTCCGGTCCGGCAGCAAGGGGCGCAGCCGTTGGTGCATCGCCTGGTGCCGGTAGCCGAGCGAATCTAGCATGTCGCACACGGCTGCGACGTAGAGGTGCTCGGCGATGAATTCCCGTGTCTCGCGTTCATCGCGTTCATTCTTGACCATGATGTCCTCTCCTTTGTGATGGCTGCTGACGGACCGCGCGCCGGCGCGGCTATTCCGATGCCACGGTGGGATGTGCCTGGAGCAAGGGATAGGCGCCGCGGCGCAGAGGTCAGTCCCTACAGGACGCGGATTCCACCTTGGCGTCACTCAAGATTTCGCTGTCTACAGCACGCGGTACTGCCTCACCATGTCCTCGTCCACCTGCACCCCGAGACCGGGACCGGTCGGCACCGCGATGGTGCCATCGACCATGGCCAGCCTCGGGTGGCAGAGCGTTTGCAGGAGCGAGGACGACGATACGTTGTATTCCAGGTAGAGCGAGTGCATCAGGTAGGCGTTGAGGTGCAGCGATGCCGCCGTCAGGAGCCCCGTCAACCAGGCGTGCGGCGCACACTCTATCTGGCGGCGCACGGCCAGATCGGCTATCTGCCTGCCCACGGAAAGGCCGCCGCACCGTGAGAGGTCCGGCTGCAGCACGTCCACCTGGCCCACCTCGGCCAGCCGTTCGAACTCGGCGATGCCGGCACACTGCTCACCAGCCGCGATGCGCAGGGTCGTCAGCCGCTCCGCTATGGCGGCATACCCGGCGAGGTTGTCCGGGTGCAGGAAATCCTCGAGCCAGAATACGTCGAGGTCCTCCAGCGCCGCGGCCACCTTGAGCCACTCCTTGAGCGCACGCGGCCGATAGGGATTCTCGTAGCCGACGCCGTACCAGCCGGCATCGACCATTAGGTCGATGTCCGGACCCGCCTCGTCCCTGGCGGCTTTGACCAGCGCCACGTCCAGCGCCGCGTCGTGCCCGAAAGCGCCCCAGCCGAACTTGATGGCGCGAAATCCATGCGCCAGGTAGCCGGCCACCGCCTCCTTCATGGCGTCGGGTGTCGATCGGAAGAGCGTGGAGGCGTACGCTTTGACGCGCTCGCGATAGCGAGCCCCGAGCAGGGCACACACCGGCTGGTTGAGGTACTTGCCGGCGATGTCCCACAGCGCGATGTCGGCGCCCGAGAGCATCTGCATGCCCGCCCCCTGGCGTCCATAGTAGCCAAGGTAGCGATACATCTTCTGCCACAGCCGCTCGTGCTGGAGCGGATCTTCGCCCAGCAGCGCCGCGCGCAGCCCCTCGAAGCCGATGGCGCCACCCGACGGCGCATCGACGATCGCCTTGCCCACGTGCGGTTGGGTTTCGATGTCCGACCAGCCGGTAATGCCTTCATCCGTGCTGATCTTGAGGAGAGCGACGAAGCGCACGCCGTGTGCCTCGCTTGCGGCAGCCGGATTCGCATAGTTCTTGCCCGTGTCAAGCACCAGGGCTTCCACGTCCGTAATACGCATGTGCTCCCCCTTCTCCCAACCTGGCGCGGATAGACCGCGAGCTAGAACACAAAAGCCACCTTCACTGCCGTGTCCCTTCCGCCTTCGGCCAGCGCCAGTGCTTCCTGGTACGCCGTGAGCGGGAGCCGATGTGTGACGAGCTGCTCCAGCCGCAACTCGCCGGCGCGCAGCAGGGCGACGGCCTCGTCGAGCAGGTCGGCATCATTGCACGCGCCCACGATAGCCAGCTCTTTGAGCGTGACGGGCGCCAGGTCGATCGGCGTCAGGCCCGTGATAGGAGCGAACAGCACCAGCCGGCCCCGCGGCTTGAGCAGGCGGAGCGCCTCGCCCACGGCGCTCGCATTCCCCACCGTCAGAATCACCGCGTCGTAGCCCGCGGCCCCGCCCAGCTGCCGCAGGGCATCCTGCTGGTCGCTACCCAATGACGCGGTATTGACCTGTCGTACCGGGCCGGCGAAACTCAGCCTGAAATCATGCCGGCCGGCAATGACCGTCTGGGTGAGCCCCCGCTGGGCGGCCAGACGTGCCATGATCAATCCGAACGGCCCGTCGCCGATGATCAGCAAGGACTTCCCCGGTACCGCGTGCGCCTGGGCCAGCGCCTCCAGGCACACGCAGACGGGCTCTGCCAGGGCTGCCGCGGTGAAATCGACCTCCGGCGGGATGGCGCGAACGCGGTCGGCGCGCGCTACGAAGTATGCCGCAAAGACGCCCTGCATGTTGATGCCGAAGTGCCCCATCTCCAGGCACAGATGCGCCGTGCCGTCCCGGCAGGCCTGGCAGCGACCGCAAGGATGCACCGGGTGTGCCGCAACGCGATCGCCCTCCTGCAACCCCGCAACGGCCGTCCCCACGCCGACGATCGTGCCGGCAGCCTCGTGTCCAATGATCACCGGCAGGGGGATGCCGAACGGATTCGAGCGAATATCGATCAGGTCGGACGTGCAGATCGTGGCGGCGCCTGTACGGATCAGCACCTGGTCGGCGCAAGGCTCCGGTACCGGGATCTCCACCAGCTCTACCTCCCGCGGTGCCGTCAATTGCAGTGCCTTCACCTGCTCACCTCCCGCGATCTTCGTCGCTACCGCTGCCGATCAAGACCTTGACAACGCCCGATCGGCCTGCTAGACTGCTCACATACCGAACATGATAGCCACTCTTCGTGCGACATTCGAACTAGGCGCATTGTACGCCGGTCGCGAGGTGGTTGTCAAGACCGGTTCAGCAACAAGCGGATGATGCCTGAACGAGGCAAGAGCGCGGGGCCGGAGACTACCGAATCGTGGGATGGCAGCCTTGCACCGGGGCAATCCCGGTGAGAAAGGAGGAGGCGGTCCATTCTGGTGCCAAGGTCAGCTGGCACCGGCTAGATGCAGTCACGAGCGCTTGAGATTCTGGGCGCACGTATTCGATTGTTGGAGGTAATTGACATGCAGCGTTGTTCATCTGGTTCGTTGAATCGTCGTCAATTCCTGGCGCGCTCGGCGGCCGTGGCGGGCGCCGCGGCCGGTGCCGGGCTGCTTGGGCGGTCGGTTGCCGCCGGCACGGCGGAGGCGGCATCGGCTCATGACACCACGACCATCACCATCATGTCTGAGACAAGCGAGATCACGCCGGCGTACATCGCGGCCTTTGAGAAGCTGCACCCGAACATCAAGGTCAACTTCCTGGCAGACGATCCCACGCGACTCAGCGCCATGTTCGCCGCGGGCTCGCCGCCCGATATCGTGCGCGCTATGGGCGCGTCGGAGATGCCGCACTGGGTCGCGCGCGGCGTCGCGGCGGATCTCACGTCGTATTTCGCGAAGAGCACCATGCTCAACCCCTCGAACCTCTTGCCAGTCAACGACATCTTTCGCTTCCAGGGCATGACGGCGGGCATCGGCCCGCGCTACGGCATGGTCAAGGACTGGTCGCCCGACTTTTCGGTGTGGTTCAACAAGGACCTCTTCGACACGGCCGGCGTGAAGTACATCAGCACAACCCAGCCGACCTCGCTGGAGGAGCTACTGGCCATCGGCAAGCAGGTCGGGGTGCGCAAGAACGGGAAGGTCCTGGTGTACGGATTCGACCTGGGCCTCGTCAACGGCTGGACAGGGCCGGTCATCTGGGCTCTCGGCCAGGAGGGCAAGTCCCTCTTCAGCGCGGACAGGACAATGGCGGACTTCACGCAGCCGGAGGCGCGCAAGTTCCTGCAGTTCCTCGTCGACTGGGCGCAGGCGCACGTCGGGCTCTCGCCGCTCGACCCCGACCCCTCGGGCTGGTCAGGCCCGCCCTACGTGGCGCAGCGCGTCGCCATGGCTATGGACGGCTACTGGCTTGGCGGCAAGGTCAACGTCCCGACCTCGGCGACGAACTCCAAGCCGCTCACGAATTCCGCGTTGGCACCAGCCCCCCTGTGGGGCGCCACACGCACCGACCCCTGCCAGACCGGCGCGGGGCTGTTCATTACCGCCGCTTCCAAGAACAAAGACGCCGCTTGGGCGTTCTTTGAGTACTACTTTGGCGGCCAGCCGGCCATGGACCGCGCCACGGGCGGCTGGGGCGTGCCGCCGCTCAAGTCGTACATGCCCGACATGCCCCACGGCACAGCCTACCAGGCGGCGGCGCTGAAGGCAGTGCAGGCCGAGTTGCCCTACACCGGCAAGATCCTGCAGTTCTCACCGTATGCCTCGGCTACCGCGATGGATGCCGTCATCGCCCAGTACCTCACGCCGGTGATGCAGGGGCAGGGCACGGTCGATTCTGCCGCGGCGCAGATCACTGCCGGCGTCAACAAGCTGCTGAAGCTCGGCAAGGAACAGGTAAGCTAGGACCACAGCAGCCTTGGGGCCGACTGCACCCCAAAAGTGCCGGCCCCAAGGCTCCATCGCTCGAGAGGGGAGGACGTGTGATGGCACACTCCGTGAGACAGCCGGCGTGGCAATGGGCGCAGGCCGGCTTCATGCGCAGGCGCAAGTGGAGCCGCTACTCCATCGGCACCTTCTACGTCTTCATCGCACCCTGGCTGCTGGTCGGCTTGCTGGCGCTCACCCTGCTGCCCCTGGCCTACGCACTCGGCCTGAGCTTTACCGACTTCGACGGCTTCTCAGGCCACTGGCACTGGATTGGCTGGAGCAACTACGTCGAAGCCGTCCAGGATAGCGACACCTGGAACAGTCTCTGGCGCACCATCCTGCTGGCCCTGATCACCGTGCCGCTCGGCGTGGTGCTAGGGCTGGGGCTGGCGATTCTGCTGAACCGCAAGATGCGCGGCATCAGCATCTTCCGCACGATCTTCTATATCCCGGCGATCGTGCCCGTGGTCGCGAGCGCGCTCATGTGGAAAGCCATCTTCGATCGCGACACGGGCATCGTCAACGGGATCATCGAGCGCTTGGGCGGCAATATTGTCCTGTGGCTGGAGGATCCCACGGCCTTCTACGTGCTGATCGTGATGATCCTGTGGGGTGTTGGCACCGGCATGATCATCTACCTGGCGGGGCTGCAGGGCGTGCCGGCCGAGCTGCGCGAAGCCGCGGCCATGGATGGCGCGGGGCCGGTGCAGGCGTTCTGCGCCGTGGATCTGCCGCTGCTGACGCCGGTGATCTTCTTCCAGGTCGTCATGGGCATCATCGCGGCCCTGCAGCGGCTGGTCGAGCCCTTCCTGTTGGCTTCCGGCGGCAGCGGGTCGACTGGGTCCACCGCCATGGCCAACCCCGCACTCGTGCCCCAGAGCAATCAACTCTTCATGGTGAACGTGTACACCCAGGTCTTCTACAACGATCGGTTCGGCTATGGCTCAGCACTGCTGTGGATCCTGTTCCTCGTGGTGCTGGTGCTCACCCTGATCGTATTCCGCACGAGCTCGCTCTGGGTGTACTACGAAGTCGACCAGGAGGGAACCGAGAAATGAACACCGGCCTGGCGCAAACCTTACACCGTTATGAGGTGCTCATGCCTGCTCGTCGCCGGCGATGGCGCTGGGGACCGGCTATCTCCATGGCGCTGCTCCTCGCGCTCTCCATCGTGTTCCTGTTCCCCTTCGTGTGGCTGCTCTGCACCGCGGTCAAACCGCTGGCAGATCTGGAGTCCTTTCCCGTCACCATCTGGCCGGCGCAGCCCCAGTGGAGCAACTTCAGCGACGCCTTGACCATGTTCGACTTTGGCCACTACGCCCGCAACTCGCTCGAGCTGGCGGTCATCATGACCGTTCTGACTGCGTTCACCTCGGCAACGGTCGGCTTTGGCTTCGCGCGCCTGCGCGCGCCCGGCAAGCAGTTCTACTTCATGCTGATGCTGGCCACCATGATGCTGCCGGGCCTGCTGATGACAATCCCCACCTACGTCATGTTCGCACGGCTCGGGCTGGTGGGCACCTACTGGCCCTGGGTGCTGTGGGGCCTCGGCGCCAGCCCGTTCATGGCCTTCCTGTTCCGGCAATTCTTCGCCAGCATTCCCCGCGATCTGGAGGACGCCGCTATTGTCGACGGCTGCGGCTACTACCGCATCTTCTGGTCCATATTCCTTCCCCTGTCCAAGCCGGTCATCGCCACCGTGGCCATCCTGCAGTTTCAGTGGACGTGGAACGACTGGTTCGCGCCTCTGATATTCCTCAACGGCGATAATACGACGCTCTCGGTCATGGTGGCCCAGGGCTACGTAGATCCCAGTAGCAACGTGCTCACCAATATCCAAGCCGCGGGCGCCATATACTATGTGCTGCCGGTGATCGTGCTCTTCTTCCTGGCCCAGCGCTACTTCATTCAGGGCGTGGTGACGACCGGCCTCAAAGGCTAGAGCGAGAAAGACATATTGAGATGAACCAGGTGCTTGCCGCGTTGGGCCGGGTGGGCCTGGTGCCGGTGATCAAGATCGAGAGCGCGGAGGACGCCGTGCCGCTCGCGCGCGCCCTGTTCGAGGGCGAGCTGCCGGTGGCAGAGATCACCTTCCGCACGGCTGCGGCCGGCGAGGCGATCCACCGCATTGCGCGGGACTTGCCGGAGATGATCCTTGGCGCCGGCACCGTGCTGACCGCGCGGCAGGTTGACCAAGCGGTGGAGGCTGGGGCCAAGTTCATCGTATCGCCTGGCTTCGACCCGGCAGTCGTCGATTGGTGTCTCGCGCGAGACATCGCGGTCACGCCGGGAGTGGCTACGCCCAGCGAAGTGATTATGGCGCTGGCCCGAGGGCTGCAGTGTCTCAAGTTCTTCCCAGCCGAGGAACTCGGTGGCACCCGGATGCTCAAGGCGCTGGCAGGCCCGTTCGGCGACGTGCAGTTTATCCCCACCGGGGGGATTACCGCCGTGAGTCTGCCCGATTACCTGCGTCTGCCCAACGTCCTGGCAGTCGGCGGCAGCTGGATGGCCACCGCCGCGCTCATTACTACCGGCCAGTTCGACGAAATCCGGCGGCTCGCCGAGGAGGCTCGCCGGATCGTGACCAGCGTGCGCGGAGGAAGCGAGGTAGCAAAGTGACGCGGATTGTGACCCTTGGTGAAATCATGCTGCGCTTGAAGTCGCCGGGGTGCGAGCGGCTGTTCCAATCCCCCTTGCTCGAGGCCACCTTTGGCGGGGGCGAGGCGAACGTGGCCGCCTCGCTGGCGCGCTTCGGCCTGGATGCGGCATTCATGACCATACTGCCAGCCAATCCCATCGGCGAGGCCTGCCTCGGCGAGCTGCGCCGGCTGGGCATTGATACGTCGTTGATCGCGCGCAAGGGCGATCGCCTGGGCATCTACTTCTTCGAGAACGGCGCCAACCAGCGCCCCTCCCTCGTGGTGTACGACCGGGCCCATTCGGGCATGGCGGAGGCAACCTCCAGTACCTTCGACTGGGACAGAATCTTTGCGGGCGCCGACTGGTTTCACATCACCGGCATCACCCCCGCGCTCAGCGCGAGCGCTGCGGAAGTCTCGCTGGCGGCGGTACGTGCGGCCAAGGCGCAAGGCCTGACGGTGTCCTGCGACTACAACTTTCGGGCCAAGCTCTGGAAGTATGGAAGGACGGCGCCCGAGGTGATGACCGATCTCGTGCGCCATGTGGACGTGGGCATCGCCAATGAGGAAGATTGCCAGCAAGCACTCGGCATTACCCTAAACGAGGGCGACTGGCAGAAAGACGTGCATGCAGGTGCGTTGGATCTGGCGCGGTATGAGGCGTTATGCCGCCGGGTGTTCGCAGCCTTTCCGAACCTCAAGTACCAGGCGATCACCCTGCGGGAGAGCCACAGCGCCAACCACAACGGCTGGTCCGCCTGCCTGTTCGACGGTGTCCGCTACTTGACCAGCACGCCCTACGACATCACCCACATCGTGGATCGGGTTGGCACGGGCGATGCCTTTGCCGGCGGCCTCATCTACGGACTCGCCACAAAGATGGAGGCTGCCGCGGCGCTGAACTTCGCCGTCGCGGCGTCCGCCCTCAAGCACTCGATTCCCGGCGATCTCAACCTGGTCTCCCTGGCGGAGGTGAGGCAGCTGATGGCCGGGAACGCCTCCGGCCGGGTACAGCGCTAGAGCAAGTCCGCGCGGCAAAGCCACGTTCCCCAGAAACCGCCGTGCCTGTCGCAGAGGTCGTGGCGGATAGCGCACGATGCACTGGTTCGGTCGATGGGCCTCCTAGACCCATGCCAGGCCGACTCCTCGCCAGCAGCACGGCCTCGGCTTGGGCGCCTCACGCCACGGATCCTACCCCGAACACCAGGGACCTTGCCATCGCCCGCGGTGGTTCAGCTGCTGCCGCTCTATCCCAGTACGTCTAGCAGGCTGCTGGCACCCGTGGTCGAGCTATTCCCGCCGAGCATGTTCATGAGGCTACTGGCATCCGTGGTCGAGCTATTCCCGCCCAGCAGGTTGATTGCGCTGGTGCCGTCTGTCGCCGAGCTATCCCCGCCGAGCATGTCCATGAGGCTGCTTGGATCCGTGCTCGAGCTATCCCCTCCCAGCATCAGGTTGATACTGTCCAGCTGGTCGCTGGCCTGCAGCGCGTCGGTCAGCGTGCTGAGGGTGCTCGCGTCGGACGAGCCGGTGCCGTTTTGGGCCACCTGCGTGATGGCCGCCATCACATCGTCACTCGTGGCTGCGCCGCTGCTGACGTCGTTGAACAGGGTGAGCAGCGCGGAGCTGGCGCTGTAAGTATTGCCGTCATAGGTGAGCCCGCTGCTCGCGGTGGCCGAGCTCGCACCGGCGTTGCCGGCGGAAGAGCCTGCCGCGGCCAGCTGCGCCAGCGCCGCGGCGGAGATAGTCGCCGTGTCCGTGGTGGCACTGCCTGTGCCAGCACCTGACAGCGCGGCTTGCCCGGCGGGCAACAGTGATTGCAATGCCGCCAGATCGCTTGTGCTATTGATCGCCGAAACACTCACTGCGGCTGACCCCTTTCATGAGCGGCTACCCCGGGCCTGCACACCGCACGGGATCGTCGGGATGGTCGCCTACCTACACTATGGCTACAGGCCGGTGATTTCCGGTAACGCGGCGTCAAAGCCCGCACACTGTCACCCTGCTATCATCTGGCAGCGGTACCATAGTCAGCAGGTGGAGACTCGATCCGGCACCTCTAGACTTGCGGCGTGGCTTGGACGGTGATCTGGCTTTCCCTGTGCTAGCGCAGAACCTCGAGACGTGTGGCAGGTGGCTGCCGTGGGGGACACGTCGGAACCATGGAATCCCCCGACGTGTGGCTGCCGGCGCCTTGCCATGCCGCGGCGCTGTGTGCCTCGGTGGCACCCGAGAGCAGGCGAGCCGTAGCCGGCGCTCGCCACCACGTTCGCTGCAGTCGAACTCCCAGCCGGTTTCGCGCTCATGAGCAGTCGACAGCCCGCGCGCGCCAATAAGGAGCCCGGCGCACCCAGAACCGCCCTGCGTCTCCTGGGACTCGTGGTTCTCGCCGCGTTTGGTGCCTGGGTGGTGCAGGACAGCCCAATCGCCGCAGGGCCGTCGGCCCGTACGGCCACGGCCGGGAGCCGCGTGCCGGCCGGCACGGCCGACGGCACCTGTCTGGCCTATGCCCCGCTACAAGGGAACCGGCATCAGACCATCTTCGTCGACCCCGGTCATGGTGGGGTGGACAGCGGCACCTCGGGCAGTACCAGCGCCGGAAGCACGGTGTACGAGAAGGACCTCACCCTGGCGACCGGGCTCGACCTGCTGCCGCTGCTCCGCGACGACGGCTACCGGGTGGTGATGTCTCGAGTGGACGATCGGCTCCTGGTGCCCCTCAATCCGAATACCCTGAGCGACGGAGTCCTCACCGATCTGGGCGAGCACGACGACGGGTTGGCGCGCATCGCCTGTGCCAATGCAGCACAGGCGAGCGTGCTGGTAGCCATCCACTTCGATGCCTTCAGCGACCCGAGCGTCGGTGGCGCGGAGACAATCTACGACAGCGCGCGAACGTTCAGCACGCAGAACCTGCACCTCGGTACGCTCGTGCAGCAGGCGCTGCTCAGCCAGTTCGCCGCGGACGGATGGGCCGTGCCCGATCGCGGCGTGGTGGACGACATCGCGGCGGGCACCCCCGCCCTCACGCCGGCCGGAGCCGCCTACGGCCACCTGGTGGAGCTCGGTCCCGCCGCGCCAGGCTACGTCGACCATCCGAGCCGCATGCCCGGCGTCTTGATCGAGCCGCTCTTCCTCAGCGATCCGACCGAAGCCGATATCGCGGCGAGCGTCAAGGGGCAGCTGGCTATCGCTCACGCGCTCGCCGGGGCTGTCAAAGCCTTTCTTTCACCTCCTGCCGCCAAACCGCACGCGCGCTAGCCCGACCGCTTGAGCCGCCCCGTTCGCTTGGCAAAGTGCTCGGCCCGCAGGAACAGCGCCACGCCCAGGGGAATAGTGACGATCCCGGTCAGCGTCAGGCCCAGCAGCGAGGGCCAAATCTGGGTAATGCCCTGCCCGTCGATTATCGCCGCGCGCATGCCGTCCAGGGTGTACAGCGTGGGCGTGACGTGCGCCAGACCCTGCATCCAGGCCGGCAGCACGTTGATCGGGTAGTACACGCCGGAGACGAGCAGCAGCGTTGCGGAGATGATGTGGGTCATCTGGGAGCCGCGCTCGGTGAACAGCAGGGGCAGAATCGCCGCCATGATGCCCAGGCCCATGAAGCTCAGGCTGCCCAGCGCGATCACCGCCGTGGTGCCGCCGATGTTGACGTGGCGCAAGTCCACGCCGAAGAGCAGCCCGATGATCACCAGGATGATACCCGTGCGCACCACCCCATAGATGACGCTGAAGGCAGCTGTACCCAGCAGATGCGTGATCCGGAAGACCGGCGCCATCATGGTGTATTCAATGGTGCCCTCCCAGCGCTCGTAGGAGATGGTCTCGCTGATGCTATCGAACACCGCGGAAAGGTAGGACCAGGCCAGCGCTCCCACGGTGAGATAGAGGATCAGCCGGCCGGTATCCAGCGTGCTGCTTGCCCCAAACTCCTGCGCGGCCCGCCCAATATAGAGGACAGAGAGCGCGCCCGCCACGCTGTAGCACAGGAAGACGAGCTCCCAGCCCCAGTAGCGCTTTGAGAGGTTGATGTTGCGTTCGACGAATGCGTACGACGCGCGCAGCTCGCGCACGGTAGAGGCGATCATGCTCATGCTTGTCCCCCGGCTTCTTCTTCGTTGTCTTCTTCCAGCGAGCGGCCGGCCAGTGCCAGAAACACCTCTTCCAGAGAGGGCAGCGTGGTGCGGCCGGTGCGGGCAGCCAGCTCCTGCTTGAGCTGCAGCGGGGTGCCTTCCTGCAGAATCTTGCCGCGATCGATGATGGCCAGCCGGTCGCACAGCGCGTCTGCCTCGCCCATGTCGTGACTGGTGAGCACTATCGTGGCGTCGTGCTCGTCTCGCAGGCCGAGCACGAACTGCTGCACGTCCAGCTTGCTCCGCGGGTCCAGGCCGGTGGTCGGCTCGTCCAGCAGCAGCAGGATAGGGGAGGTGAGGAAGGCACGTGCGATGGCGACTTTCTGCTGCATGCCGCGCGACATCTGCTCCACGGGCCGGTTGATCCGGGAGCGGGGAATGCCCAGCAGGCCGAGAATGCGGACGATCTCGGCGCGTGCCGTGCGGCCGTCGAGTCCGTAGAGCCGGGCAGCGTAGAGCAGGTTCTCCATGCTGGAGAGCTTCTTGAAGAAGCTGGCTTCCACGCTCACCCTGTTGATCATGCGCTTCACCTCCTGCTCCTGACGCACGATGTCGCGGCCGAAGACGGTGACCGTCCCGGAGTCGGGCAGCAGCAAGGTGGAGACCAGGCGAATCAGGGTCGACTTGCCAGAGCCATTGGTGCCCAGGATGCCGTAGATCTCCCGCTTCTGAATGCGCAGGGACACGTTGTCCACCGCCAGCACCTGCCGGGGCGCCTTGCGCGCCCGGCCGGGCAGCAGCCGGAAGCCAGACCCCCATCCGCCCTCCGCCTGGAACGCCTTCGAGGCGCCGTCGACTACCAGGGCATACTCTGCAGCCATAGAGCTACTCCTTCTTGACATAACACTACCAAAGCAGGCAAACAAAAGCCGCGGGTCCAACACGAGGGAAGCGTGACCCGCGGCGGCCGCTTGCTAGCGGCAGGAGCTGCTCAACGGAATGGCAATGAGCGCGCGGGTACGCGGTGGCGTCGAGGTGCGAGGATTGCCCGGTACATCCGAGTCCGCCTTTCTGCGCTACGACCGCATACCCAGTGGGGGATTTGTAGGCCAATCGTAATGAGTGGATGCAGAGACTGTCAAGGAAGTGTAACCAGGTATACAGCGCAGCACCCTGGACAGCGCGGCTCCAGGTAGCAGGTCGCGGCAACCGGGGCCTTGCAGTAGCCTCCCATTCCCGTTAGGCTGAAGACGCTACTACTAGCGGGCTCTGCTTATCCGCGACAGCGCCTGCTCTGGTGCCGGCTGCAGCCAAGGAGAAATCTGCGCTCATGTCCGATCGGCTTACGATTGGCGTGCTGATACCGCTCATCAGAGGTGCCTACTTTCGGGGCCTGCTGCGCGGCATCAACCGGGTCACCCGCGCCAACGGCGCGCAGTTGATCGTGATCCAAACCGTGCCGCCGCTGGGCGAGTATGACACCAACCCCCTGCCGGCCGGCTTGGTCCCCTATGCCTGGAACAGCATAGACGGCTGCATTCTCATCCAGGATGCCGTCAACAGCGCGGACGCGCAGATGATCGTGGCGTCCGGGAAGCCGCTCGTCACCATCGCCAGCAGCTACCTCGGCGTCGAGTGCCTGGATGTGCACGGGGACGATGCCGGCGGCGCCATGACGGCCGTGCGCCACCTCCTCGACCATGGGCACCGCCGCATCGCCTTCTTCGGCCACCCCTTGAAGTATGACCTGCAGCAGCGCTATGAAGGCTACAAACGCGCGCTCCTGGAGCGCGGCATCGAGCCCGATCCCAGCCTGCTCTACCCCACCGACGACCAGACCAGCGGGGGCACAGCAGCCACCCAGCGCCTGATTGACGAAGGTGTTCCCTGCACGGCGGCGTTCGCCGGTACCGACATCAATGCCATCGCCGTCATGCGCGCCGTCCAGGCCGCCGGCTATCGGGTACCGGAGGACCTGGCCATCGTCGGTTTCGACGACGTGCCGGCAGCGCAACGGACCAGTCCGGCACTCACCACGATCCGCCAGAGCTTCGACGAGCTTGGCTCGACGGCAGCCACGTTGCTGCTGGCACGACTGGCCGGGCACGCCGATCTGCCCCAATCCACCTGCGTTGCCGGCGCGCTGGTAGAGCGCTCATCCTGCGGTTGCCGTGCCGCCGGTGTGCTCAAGCCGGCGCCTATCCCCGAGCGCGGGGAGGCTCATCCCCAGCAGGTCGAGCAGCTCACGCGGCGCCTGGCTGCAGGGCTGCGGCAGCCGGCGCCGTTGCCGCCCGCGGAGCAACCCGAGCACGTACCGTCAGCAGTCACCGCTATCGCCGCCGGCCTCATCGCCGCCGTCGAGGGCACAGCGCCGCCAGCCGACGAGGTGCTCGACCGGGCGTGGCAGGCCGCGCACGGTAGCGCCGCAAACCTCGAGGCGCTCAACGGCGCCTTCGCCGTGCTCGAGCAGGCCGCCGCGGCACTGGTTGCGGATCGCGATGGGGACACGCCCGCTCCGGAACGCGTCGCTGCCTACCTGCAACAGGCCCGTCTGCATTGCCTGCGCGCCTGCCAGATGGCCGGCGAGCGCCGGAGCGACTTTCTCGAGGGTGTCATCTGGCGGGATTATGACACCAGCGTGCTGCTGATGAACGTGGCCGGCGAGCGCCTGCTCGATCTCGCCTGGCTCAAGCACACCCCCATTGCGCGCGCCAGCCTGGCACGCTGGGATGAACTCGGCCAGGGCGGCTGCACCCCACGTAGCCTGGCTATCAAAGGCTACTACAGTCGCGAGAGCGCAACGCCAATTGCACTCGGCAGTACGTGGGCAGTGGAAGCCTTCCCCCCAGCAGCATTTACCGCGGACCTACGCGAGACGGAAGACGCCGACCCGATCATCATCCTGCCCATGCGCACGGCCACGCTCGACTGGGGCTCCTTGGTCGTGAGCACTCCCTGCACCAGCCCGACGTCCGGGGACTTCTCCGAGACCCTGGACAGCCTGTCCCAGCTAGCCGGTCTCCTGGCCGCGGCGTTGGAACGAGACGAGCTGCTGCGCTCCCTGCAGGCCGAGCGACAGCTGCTGCAAACGCTGTTCGACACGATGCCGGACCACATCTACTTCAAGGATCGCAATTCACGCGTCCTCAGAGCCAACAAGGCCCAGGCAACCTACTTTGGTTACCGAGATCCCGCCGATGAGATTGGCAAGAATGACTTTGACTTCTATCCACACGAGGTCGCCCAGGCGTTTTACGACGCGGAGCAGGAGATCATGCGTACCGGGCAGCTGCTGGTCGGCGTCCTGGAAGATCACTCCGCCTTTGCGCACCGGCCCTGCTGGATCCAATCCACCAAAGTGCCGGTCGTGCAAGACGGCAGCATTGTTGGACTCGTCGGCATCTCGCGCGACGTCACCGAGATGAAGCGCGCCGAGGAGGTGCTCGCCCACCAGACGGCCGCCGCGGAGGATCTGGCGCGGCTACGCAGCAACTTCGTGGCTACGGTGAGCCACGAGCTGCGCTCCCCGCTCACGGCCATCGTCGGCTACGCCGAGCTGCTGGAGGCGCAGTGGGCCCGGCTGGAC
>Ga0187876_1000495_pt1 | contig 40308 bp, 33 predicted proteins | sample June2016WEW_17_4_FD_133000 | JGI IMG/M metagenome (GOLD analysis project Ga0187876, IMG submission 133000) | Peatland microbial communities from SPRUCE experiment site at the Marcell Experimental Forest, Minnesota, USA - June2016WEW_17_40 | ecosystem: Environmental > Terrestrial > Soil >...
ATGGGCGCGGACTTCTACTATCCGCCCATCACCGCGCACGACCACATCGTGGACCGCGCCCTGGCTCTGATTCCGCCCAATGCCTCCGTGTCTGCTCAGAACACCCTCAATGCCCACCTCAGTGACCGCGGGCAGATCTTCTTCTACCCCGACCTCGACAACGGAAACGTGGATTTCATTGCGCTCGACGTCACCCAATTCGCCGGTGTGCTGCTCAGACCGTGCGATCTCGTTGTGCAGGTAACAGGTGATATGACCGCCTGTGACCCGCTGCCTGGTCAACCCAGCAGCCGAACCACGTCTCAGCCAAACCCGAACGCGCTCCTTCGCAGCGGCAAGTGGACCATTGTGTTTGCGCAGGACGGCGTGCTCCTGCTCAAACGGCACCAGCCAGGCGAGCCCCTGAACGCTACCCTGCCGCCCGCCTTCTACACCTTCCTGTACTCGACCCCAGGCAGTGTGCCTTCCGGTGGCCCGATCGCGCGCTTCGGCAACTATCTCGAGCTCGATGGTTTCACCATCAGCCGGGCCGAAGTCACAACCCTGCGCAATCCCGATATTGTCGTGACGAGCTGGTGGCGCGTGCTGAGACCCCTGCCGGCTCAGGCTCGGCTCGTGCACTATGTGACCAACACGAGAGGGGCTCTCTTTGTGTACGCCCACGATCAGCCGGCAACTGATTGGCTGCCACTGAGCCAATGGCAGCCCGGAAAAGTGTATGAGGTCGTCTCGACGCAGATGCCTATCACCACCGGCCTCAGCGGCACCGTGGCGGTGTACCTTGGTCTGAGAGACATACCTGGCCAGTACCAGAACATCGCGCAGAACGAGCATGTCACTGTGCAGACAAAACGGGCCGGCATCGTCCCGCGAGGCCCCGGCCAGACACTGCTGCGGATCACGGGTATCAAAGTGACTATGTGAGGTGCACCTGTCATCTATTGGCAAGCGTCTGATCATCTCTTTGTCACGAAACATCGCTATAGTGGACACATCGCTGTGGGCTGCGCGGCAGCGTGCGGCTTGCGCCAGCTGTCAATTGCAGCCGAATGCCTCAGTTGACTACGAGTTGTGTTCGCAGGATGGCAGAGCTGGCTGTGCCGGCGCATCGCATTGCGGCGGTGATCGCCAGCCGGCCCAGTAGAATCCGAGCAGAGGTTTGAGGCTGGCACTTCGGCCATTGGGCGCGCATAACCACTCAGCGAAAAGCCCCACCTCGGCGGGCACCGCTCTGCACGCACGCGAGACACTGCCTGGAGGTGCCGGTGGAGCACAACCGGCCAGGCGCCGGCTGGATACGCTCACCACCAGCTGCTTCTGGGCGCTCCTCGCACTGTATGTGGTGACCTTCACCGCGATGGCCTTGCGGCGCTACGACGCGTTCACGATGCACGCGTTGGACATGGGCAACATGGAGCAGGCCATCTGGAATACGTTCCACGGGCATCCCTTTCGCTTCACGAATATGCGTGCCCATACTGCAATTGAGGCCTTCGGCACCGATACCCGTTTGACCTTCCACGTAGAGCCAATCCTCCTGCCGCTGTCATTGCTGCAGTTCCTCTACGCCGGCCCGCAGGCACTGATCATCCTGCAGACCCTGGTACTGGCTTCGGGAGCAGTTCCGGCTCGGCACCTAGCACGCCGTTACTTGGCGCCAAGCCACCTCGCCGAATTTGCGTTTCCGCTGGCATACCTCGTGTTCCCCGCGCTCCAGGCCGCAAATCTCTACGAGTTTCACCCCGTCACCTTGACAGCCGCCCTCCTCCTTTGGGCGTTCGATTCTGCCGACCGCCGCAAGCTGTTGCTGTTCGCGGTCTTTGGAGTGCTCGCGGTGAGCTGCAAGGAGGAGATTGGGCTGGTCGTCGGCCTCATGGCCCTCTGGAGTCTGCGGCGAGGCATGCCCCGGCGCTTCGCTATCGTCTTTGCCCTCTGCTGTGTCGCTTGGTCGCTCATCGCGGTGCTGGCCATCGTGCCCGCGGCAGAGCGCGCTGAGCACAGCTTTGTGGCCAGCAGCCCATACCTGAGCCGCTATGTGGATCCAAGCGCCCTGAGGCCGGGCTCGTATGTGCAGGTCACGCCAGTCGATGTGGTGCGCTACTGGCTGCGCAACCCAAGCGACCTGACCAATACCCTGTTTGGCGCGCCGAAGCGTGGCTACGTGCAACGGCTGCTGGCTCCGGTGGGCTTCCTCTCTCTTCTGAGTCCTCTTGTCCTGCTAATCAGTGGACCAAGTCTGTTGCTGATCCTGTTGTCCAATGATCAGCATATGTTCAGTGGCATCGGCCACTATTCGGCCGAATTGGTGAGCACTCAAATAGCCGCCGCCATCCTTGGGCTGGCGTGGCTGGCATCCCTGCTCGCACGCCGGAAGGTGCCACGGCAGCGGGTCATATTCTGCGGCTGCCTGCTGCTCTGTGCGCTCAGCCTGGCAAACACGCGTGTCAATGGTTTTTCGCCCCTCACAGCCAATTTCGAGTGGCCGACCCTCACCCAACACGACAAATTGGCCGATCGAATGCTGGCCATGATTCCGCCTGCTGCCTCGGTATCGGCCCAAGACACCCTCGATCCGCACGTGAGCGATCGGGCCGCGATCTATCTCTTTCCAGACTTCGCGAACGCCGACTATGTGGCGTTGGATGTCACCGCCAGCGCGATCCCGAGCAAACCGACCGCGCTGCACGCTACCGTGATGGCTATGCTGCAATCTCGGCTGTGGGACGTCGTGTTCGCCGACGATGGTCTGCTGCTCCTGCACCGGCGTGCGCATCCAAGCGCCTCGGCGCCGCTGCTGCCTGCGCAGTTCTACAGCTTCGCATTCTCTGGTGCCGCTGTTGCCCAGCACCACCTTCGAGCCACCATCGCGCCGGGATTAGATCTAGTGGGCTACACACTGACACGCAAGGAGATAGTCAACCTGCGCACACCAGACGTGGTCATCACCACCTATTGGCAGGCCACCGCGCCGCTCACGCGCACATTTACTATTCTGACCGGCCTGACCGACGTCTCACGGCAACTAAGCGGGCTCAACGGTGAGGAAACCGCGGTCCCCTGGCTGCCAACCACAAGCTGGAAGGTTGGGCAGGTCATTGTAACTTCGAGCACAAGCAATGGCATCGCTTCCTCAACCTCCGGGTCCGTTACTGCGTGTGTGAGTGCCATCCCTCGCCTCGTGTCAGGGCTGTCGGCAAGTGATGGCCTGCCACTTTCCATATCCTCGAAAACCAGCGGTGATGACCATCAGCTGGCATCCGGCGAGCGAGTCCTGTGCTTTGGCAGCATCCCAGTCATCTTCTAGCGGCCTTCACGCCGGCAGGCGGTCTCAGGCAGCCGGGCTTGCGAAGTCCGGCCCTTGCTCGGGGACCGGCAATCGCCTCGGTCGATCTGCCAATTGGCGAACAGTGGCGCTAGCATGCTTGGCAGTAGCCTTACCGTATACTGCTTCTCAGATAGTGGTGCCTGCACATGCAGCACCGCAGACGCTCGGAGGACTTTGGCGCATGAGGGAAAGCGGCGGTGACCTGTGAGCGCACCCAATAGCGGCGTGCGTTCTACCGACATGGCACACGTCGCGGGCCGCGGCTCACGCGTGGCCATTAGCTCGCGACCCGCGGAGCGCATACGCCGGGGCGCCGCTTCGACCATCTTCTGGCTGGCCACGGTAAGCTACATCGTCACCTTTGTAGCAATTAGCCTGCAAGAGTATCACGCGTACATTCCCAATGCGCTCGACCTGGGCAACATGGCGCAAGCCTTCTGGAACACGGTCCACGGCCATCCCTTCCGCTTCCAGAACATGCGCGATACCGTGTCAATCGAAGCGTATGGCACCTCGACGCGGCTTAGCTTCCACGTGGAGCCGATTCTCCCATTCTTGGCTGTGGTCTACTTCTTCTACCAGCATGTGGAGACGCTGCTGGTCATGCAGACGGTGGCCGTTGCCTCGGGAGCCATACCCGTGCGGCTCCTCGCGCGCAACCACCTCGCCAACCCCGTGGCGGAAGTTGCCTTCCCTATAGCGTATCTGCTCTATCCGGCACTCGAAGCGGCAAATCTCTTCGAGTTCCACCCCGTGACTGTTGCAGTGCCGTTCATCCTCTGGGCCTTCTGGTTCGCGGACGCACGCCGATACTCGTGGTTCGCCGTGGCCGCTGTGTGCGTCATGGGCAGCAAAGAGGAACTGGGCGTGCTGGTGGCACTCATGGGCCTGTGGATCGCCGTTCGTAACGGGGAGCGACGGTTTGGCGCGGTGGTGGCCGTGCTCGGGCTCCTGTGGTCCTTCCTGGCACTCAAGGTGATAGTGCCGCACTTCAATAATGCGCACAGCCCCTATTTGGATCGCTTTCTGCCGCCTGCGTACGGTACATCAAGCGTCATTGGCTTCTGGTTCCACCACTTTGACCTCGTGTGGAGCAACCTCACGAGCCAGGCGAAGGCCAGCTACCTGCACCGGATCCTCGTCCCTGCGGGATACCTATCGTTGCTCAGCCCGCTTACAGTGCTGGTTGCCGTCCCCAGCCTGGCCATCGTCATGTTGAGCTACGATCCCTACATGGTGGGTGGCTTAGCGCACTATAGCGCCGAGATAGTCCCTGTGATGATCGTAGCGGCAATTATGGGAGCAGAGTGGTTTGCAAAGCACGTTGCGCCGCGCCTGCACATGCGCTTCGAACTGGCCGTCACGGTTTGCAGCATCTACGTACTGTTCGCTTCCCTGGCCAACCAACGAGTCAATGGCTTTACGCCGCTCGCCGCGAACTTCTGGTATCCCACCATCACGGCGCACGACCGAATAGTCGACCGAGCGCTGGCACTGATACCTTCTAACGCGTCGGTATCTGCACAGAACAACCTCAACGCCCACCTTAGTGACCGCGGGCAGATCTATCTCTACTCTGACCTGAACTACGGGCAAGTGCAGTACATCGCGCTCGACGTTACGCAGCCCGCCGGCACGCTGCTCAGGCCGTGCGATCTCGTCGTCCAGGTGACAGGCAACGTGAACGCCTGCGATCCGTTAGCCGGCGAAGCCCCTGCGCAGGCTGCTCAGACGAATCAGAACGCGTTGCTGCAGAATGGAAAGTGGACCATTATCTTCGCGCAGGACGGCGTACTCATCCTCAAACGCCACCAACAGGGTGAGCCGCTTGTCACGACGCTGCCTCCGCAGTTCTACACCTTCATGAATCCACCCGCCAGCGATCTGCCGCCTGGGAAGCCGATCGCGCGCTTTGGCAACTACCTCGAGCTGGAAGGTCTCCAAATCAGTCGCGCAGAGGTGGCCAGCCTTCGCAATCCCGATGTCGTGGTAACGAGCTGGTGGCGGGTGCTGCAGCCGTTGCCCAGCCAGGCGCGGCTCCTGCACTGCGTCACCAACACCGCCGGTGCGCTGTTCGTAGTGGCCCACGACCAGGCCGCCACTGACTGGTCGCTTTTGAGCCAATGGCAGCCAGGCAAGCTGTATAAAGTCGTCTCGCCGAACCTTCCAATCAGCACCGGCCTCAGCGGCAATGTCGGCGTGTACCTGGGACTAGCGGACTCCATTGGATCGTACGGGAACACTGCAAACGACGAACCAGTTACCATGCTCAATCCCAGGCCAGGAGTGCGAACAGTAGGGCATGGCGTCGCCGCACGTTTTCTGCGGGTAGCCACCATCCGGGTGACGATGTGAGGTGAGGAAACACGCGCATCGGAGTGTTCGGCGGCACGTTCGACCCTATCCATATCGGTCACCTGGCGGCAGCTGAGGCCGTGCGCCAGGTGGGTGGCCTGGAGTTGGTCATTTTCGTGCCCAACTGGCAGCAGCCGCTCAAGCCGGCGATGCCGATCGCCAGCGCGGCGATGCGCCTCGCCATGCTGCAGCTTGCCATCGCCGGCAATCCGGCGTTCACGGTCAGCGATATCGAGCTCCATCGCGAAGGGCCTTCGTTTACAATAGAGACCCTCGACGCGCTCGCGCAGCATTACCCGGGCGAAGACTTGCACTTCCTCCTGGGCGCAGACGCCTTGAACCAGCTCGCACGATGGCGCGAGCCGCACCGAATCTTGACCGTGTACCGCCCGATCGTGATGCTGCGCGCGGGCTGGCCGGGCCCAGACCTGAATGCCCTTGACCAGATTGTGCCAGGCGCTTCTGACCTCGTGCAGGTTGTAGAAGTGCCCGCGCTCGACATTGCGTCGAGCGCTTTGCGCGCCCGCATCGCGGTCGGGCGGTCGATCCGCTACCTGGTGCCCGATGCGGTCCGAGAGCTTATCGAGCAGCACGGACTCTACCACCGCTGCCCGTGAGTGGTCAGCGCAAGCCACCCTGGCGCAACGAGCTCTTCCGGCTTGACTCGTGATCCCAGCCCGAGTAGCATACCTTCGTGACCGTGCTAGGCGGGGGGATAGCCGTCCCCTGTACGGCAAACCGGCTGTATGGCCGGCGGAATTCCGGGCTTTCGGGTGGTCCCTGTTCGGGACTGCGCATCGTGTGCGGCGTACAACGTGCTGGGTCCCGACCGGCGGAGGCCCACGAACCCCGTCAGATCGAAAGAAGCAGCGGTAAGGGGTGCCCTCCGGGTGCGTCGGGGGAGCCTGGTGCGCAGTCGAGCGCGGTGTGCAAGCCGGATAGGTACATTCAAGGGCCTGGTGCACGGTCACCTGTGTCATCCTGCACTTCACATCCTCCCAGAGTGGCCAATGGGGCATCTTTGCGGCAGCTAAGGCGGATTGACTAACATGGAGCCCTCTTCTCCGGCGATGGCCGACGGGGACCGAGCATCGCTGTACCGCGCATATCGACCGCTGACCTTCGCGGAAATCGTTGGCGAGCCTCACGTCACCCAGACCCTGCGGAACGCTGTTCGTTACGGCAAAGTAGCCCATGCCTATCTGTTCACTGGGCCCCGAGGCACGGGCAAAACCAGTACAGCCCGCATTCTGGCCCGCGCGGTCAACTGCCAACAGCCACACGATGGGGAACCCTGCAACCGGTGCTCGATTTGCGTAAGCATGCTGCAGCGTCGGTCGCTCGACCTGGTGGAAATAGACGGCGCCTCCAACAACAGCGTCGACGATGTGCGAGAGCTGCGCGAGCGGGTGAACCTCCGACCCGCCGAGGGCCGGCAGAAGGTCTTCATCATCGACGAAGTGCATATGCTCTCGATCGGCGCATTCAACGCACTGCTTAAGACGTTGGAAGAGCCGCCCGACCATGTTCTATTTGCGCTCGCCACCACTGAGCTGCAGAAGGTGCCGGCTACCGTTCGGTCCCGCTGCCAACTGCTGGAGCTACGACCGATTCCCCCATTGCAGATGCTCCAGCGGCTCCGCTTCGTGTGCGCAAAGGAAGGTATTAGTGCCGACGACGACGTGCTCCGCTTCATCACTGCACAAAGCACAGGCAGCGCTCGCGACGCGCTGAGCCTCCTCGAGCAGATCCGGGCATTTTGCGGCGACACGCTATTACTCGCCGAGGCCGAAGCAGCGCTGGGCGTAGCCCGCGTCACGCAGGTCGCCTCGCTCGCGGGCGCCATGGCTCGAGGAGATGTGCCGGCAGCGTTGGCACTCTCCGGCGACCTCATAGATAGCGGAGTGGAGCCGCGCCAGCTTGGTCGGCAGCTTATCGCCTTCTGGCGCGACGCGCTCGTCGGTAGAGCCAGGCGGAAGCCGTCTGAGGAGCCGCACGTTGCGCGATGCCGGGCCGACCAAGTCGTACAGGTGCTCTACAGCCTCATGGGCTTCGAGAGTTCGACGCGGCGCTCTGACTCACCGCGCTGGGCGCTGGAGACCGCGATCGCCGACGCCGCCCTGCACCTGGACACCTCCGGCAATGCAGGCGTATCCGAGAGTGCGGGCCTCTCGGCCGTCGTTCGCAGAGCAGAATCGGCGTTGGACTCGCTAGACGAGGGCGCGCATCCCACGGCGACGGGTACCCCGGCAGGCGCCCCTGCACCGGCCGCCTCCGGGACCGCGGGCGTCCCGCCCGGCCCCGTTGACGATGCCGGGCGCGACACTCGGGCCACACGCGTCAGCGCCTCGTCCGTCAACCCCTCGTCTGCCAATCCAAGCGCGCTGCCCAGCGACAACGCTCTGGCGGCCACGGAACGTATCGACCGCGAAGACCCTCTAGAGCATCGTCCTCAGCAGCCGGAGCCGGCCCCGGCGATCGACGCCGGCACCATGGCGCCCGCGGCGTCCCGCGACGAAGAGAGAGAGGCGCAGACGGTGCAAGAAGCTGACATTCGCGAACGCTGGCATCTCGTGGCCCGCCGCCTGCACGATGACCGCAAGCAGCTCGTGTACATGATGCTGCAAAAGGTCGTCGTGGAGCACATAGCCGTGGAGAATCGCGTCGTCATGCTACCATTTCGACCGGGCGACGCGTTCAACCGCCAACAGCTGGATACCCCGGCTAATCGCAAGGTGCTCGAGGATACGCTGGGAGCCGTGCTCGGTGGCCACTGGGTGGTCCGCTGTGTTACGATCGACACGCAAGCGAATACCCCGAGGCTTGACCTCAGCGATCTGGATTATCTCGAGCAGATGGCGGCCGAGGCAGCCGCATTGGGCGCGGAGCGTGAACCGGGCGCCTGAGAACGGCGCAAGACGAGGAAGAGGGATAACATGGGCTTCGATCAACGTGCCATGCGGGACATGATGCGCCAGGCCCAGCAGATGCAAGCCCAAATGGAAAAGGCTCAGCAGACGCTGGCAGACGAAATCGTCGAAGGGTCGGCGGGAGGTGGCATGGTGACCGCCACCATGACCGGGCAGCTCGAGCTTCGTGGGGTGAGCATCAGCAAGGATGTCGTGGATCCCGACGATGTCGAGATGCTCCAAGACCTTGTGGTGAGCGCGGTGACCGATGCCATCAAAAAGGCCAAGGAGCTGCAAACGCAGCGACTAGGCGCCATTACCGGGGGCCTGAACCTCCCCTTCTAGCGCATGGCCGACATGTACCACCCACAGCCAGGAGCAGCGTCGATTGCCGGGCCTGTTGCGCACCTGATCGACGAGTTGGCCAAGCTACCCGGCATCGGGCCGAAGACGGCGCAGCGACTCGCGTTCCACCTCCTGCGCCAGCCGGCAGAGGAAGCGCGGCGCTTGGCGGAGGCAATCGTTGAGGTCAAGGCGCGCATAGTGTTCTGCAGCACGTGCTGGAACTTGACCGAAGCAGATCCGTGCTCGATATGCGCGGATCATGGCCGCGATCGCGCGCACATTTGCGTGGTTGAGCAACCGCTGGATATCGTGGCGCTCGAGCGCACGCTGAGCTACCATGGGCTGTATCACGTGCTGCACGGCGCTATCTCCCCCATGGACGGCGTTGGGCCGGGTGAGCTGCGAATAGAGCAACTCGTCCTGCGTGCCGCGGATGAGGGTGTGCAGGAGGTAATCTTGGCAACCAATCCGACCATGGAGGGTGATGCCACGGCCATGTACATCACCCGGCGCCTTGCCGCACAGGCGCCGCGCGTACGCGTGACGCGGCCCGCTCGCGGCCTGCCCATGGGCGGCGACCTGGAGTTTGCCGATGAGCACACCTTGCGGCAAGCGCTCGAGGGGCGACGCGAGTTCCGCTAGGGTTCGGCCCGGCGCAAACGCCATGTGCTATACTTGAGGTGCAATGATCGCACCAAGGGATTTGTTTACCCAATTCAGGGTCATGTAATCCTGAAGGCGGGCATTGACTCTACACCACCTGGAGCAGATGTTGATCGAAGAGCAGTCAGCCACACCAGAGCAGCCCCAAACGGCGGGAAATCCAGAGGAATCAGAGCCGCAGAAGGCGCAACAGGAAACACCTAGGGCCAATCAGGAAGCGAACTCGGCCGTGGCAGCCAAAGCCGAGGGGCAAGCCAAATCAACGAATAATGGCGTGGATGTCGTAGCTCCGGTACCTGCTGCCCCGGCAAAGCCGAAGGCCCCGCCGCTGCCGGAGGACGAGAGCGGGGACACCATGGCCTCGCTGCTTGACCACCCGTCCAACGCAGTTCGCACGCTGCAGCGTGGCGACGTGATTGACGGCATCGTGGCCCGCATCGATCCCGATGAAGTCCTGGTCGATATTGGACTTAAGTCCGAAGGCGCGATCAGCGGTCGCGAGATGGACAACGAAGTGACCGGCGAGCTGAAGATTGGCTCCAAGGTGCTCGTGTACGTCATGCAACCCGAGGGGCCCGAAGGGCATGCCATCCTGTCGCTCCGGCGCGCCCGCATGGAGAAGTCCTGGCGGGTTGCAGAGGAGCTTTACCAAGAAGACAAGGTCATTGAAGCCGAGGTCATCGACTTCAACAAAGGCGGGCTTATCGTCGATCTTGGCGTGCGCGGCTTTGTGCCGATCTCGCAAATCCCCGAGCTGCGGGGTCTGTCCAAGGGTCAGGAAGGCGAACCTTCCGAGGTAATCGACAGACTGGCCCAGATGAAGGGCCGCGTACTCAAGCTCAAAATCATCGAGCTGAATCGCAACCGGAACCGCTTGATTCTGTCCGAGCGCTTGGCGCTGCAAGAGCAGCGGAGCCACCGCAAGGATGAATTGCTGGCCGAGCTGTCGCCCGGCCAGGTGCGCAAAGGTCGGGTCACCAGCCTGGCCAGCTTCGGCGCCTTCGTAGACCTGGGCGGTGCCGATGGTCTGGTCCACATCTCACAGTTGTCGTATTCGCGAGTCAATCATCCCAGTGAAGTGCTATCCGTCGGCGACGAGGTGGACGTCTACGTCCTGAGCATCGATCCCGACACGAAGAAGATAGCCTTGAGCCTCAAGAAGGCCCAGCCGGATCCGTGGTCGCGGGTTGACCAGAAGTACCAGGTTGGCGATCTTGTGGAGGGAACCATCACGAAGCTGGCGAAGTTTGGCGCATTTGCCAAGATCGACGACGGCATCGAGGGGTTGATCCATTTGTCCGAGCTTTCCGCGGAGCCCGTGGAAAATGGCAAGGACGTCGTCAGCGAAGGACAGCGTGTAACCCTGCGAGTAATCAACATTAATCCTACCCGGCGCCGGTTGGGCTTGAGCTTGCGCCAGGTAGACGAGATATCGCCCGACGTGAAGGCCATCATGGAGGGGGTGGCGCCGCCGCCTGAGGATGATGTAGCCGACGATGTGCCGTGGATCGACGACGCTGCGGAGGGCACGGCCACCGAGGAATAGTTACAAAGGGTGGGGCGCGGACAAACCGCGCCCCACCGGGTTCAACGGACAATCCCAGCCATGGAAGAGAGCATGTCATGAACGAACGCTTCGACAAGTTCACCGAGCGAGCTCGTAAGGTGCTTACCCTCGCGCAGGAGGAAGCGACACGGTTCAACCACAACTACATCGGTACCGAGCATCTCTTGCTCGGGCTGGTGCGCGAGGGAGAGGGTGTCGCCGCCAAGGTGCTCTTGAACCTTGGGGTGGAATTGAATCGGGTTCGAAGCGCCGTCGAGTTCATCATCGGCCGTGGCGACCGCCCCACCGTGGGCGAGATCGGCCTCACACCGCGCGCAAAGAAGGTAATCGAGCTCGCCGTCGACGAGGCGCGACGACTGGGCCACCACTACATCGGTACCGAGCACCTGCTGCTTGGGCTGGTACGTGAAGGTGAAGGGATTGCCGCTGGCGTGCTGGAATCTCTGGGCGTCAACCTGGAGAAGGTTCGAACCCAGACGATTCAGGTCTTGTCGCAGAGCGCCGCCAGCCCACATCACGAGCAAAAACATGCGACCAAGACGCCGACTATCGATCAGCTGGGCCTAGACATGACCGCCCAGGCTCGGGCAGGTAAGGTCGATCCCGTGATCGGCCGAGCCGCGGAGATCGAGCGGGTCATCCAGATCTTGAGCCGCCGCCTGAAGAACAATGCGGCACTGGTCGGCGAGCCGGGCGTTGGCAAGACCGCTATCGTCGATGGACTCGCGCAACGTATCGTCAACGGCGAAGTGCCGGAAACGCTGGCCGGCAAGAGGCTCTTGACACTCGACATCGGCTCGCTGGTTGCTGGCACGAAGTACCGCGGCGAGTTTGAGGAGCGGCTCAAGAAGATCATCGAAGAGATCAAGCTCGCCGGCGATTGCATCCTGTTTATCGACGAGTTGCATACCATCGTCGGTGCCGGGGCCGCGGAAGGCGCCGTGGATGCCGCCAACATCCTGAAGCCGGCACTGGCGCGTGGCGACCTGCAGTGTATCGGCGCCACCACGCTCGACGAGTACCGCAAGTATATCGAGCGCGATGCCGCACTCGAACGGCGCTTCCAGATGATCACGGTCAACGAGTCGACTGTCGACGAGACCATTCGCATCTTGCACGGGCTGCGACCTCGTTACGAACAGCACCACCACCTGCAGATCAGCGACGAGGCGTTGCGTGCCGCGGCCGAGATGGCCGAGCGGTACATCCCGGACCGGTTCATGCCCGACAAAGCAATAGACCTGATGGATGAGGCATCGGCGCGCGTGCGCCTGCAGCGCTCGGGGCAGCCGTTCTCGCTCAAGGAAGCGCTGCAAAACATCGAACAGGTTCAGGCAGACAAGGAACAGGCGATCAAGCTGCAGCAATACGAGGTCGCGGCCGATCTACGGGACCGCGAGAAGCAGCTGCGGGACAAGATCGCGAACCTGCAGTCGACCTGGCAGGATCGCGACAAGGACCAATCGCCGGAACGAACGCTGGTGGTCACTGAAGAGGATATCGCCGAGGTCGTCTCGATGTGGACGGGCATTCCAGTCCGGCGCATCGCTCAAGAAGAATCGGAGCGACTGCTCCAAATGGAAGCCGCATTGCACGGACGGGTGATCGGCCAGGACGAGGCCATCGGCACGATTTCCAAGGCAGTGCGCCGAGCGCGTACCGGCCTCAAGGACCCCAAGCGGCCCATCGGCAGTTTCATATTCCTGGGACCCACAGGCGTGGGAAAGACCGAGCTGGCCAAGGCGCTCGCGGAGTTCATGTTTGGCAGTGAAGACATGCTGATCAAGATCGACATGTCTGAGTTCATGGAGCGCCACGCCGTGGCGCGGTTGGTCGGTGCGCCGCCAGGCTACGTTGGCTACGAGGAGGGCGGCCAGCTCACGGAGGCCGTCCGGCGGAAGTCATACTCGGTCGTGCTGCTGGACGAAGTGGAAAAGGCCCACCCCGAGGTGTTCAACATCCTGCTGCAGATACTGGAGGACGGCAAGCTCACCGATGCTAAGGGCCGCGCCGTGGATTTCCGGAACACCATCATCATTATGACGTCCAACGTCGGGGCAAACCTGCTGAATCGAGAGGCTGCTCTCGGGTTCCGGACATCGCGCTCTGATGAGGACACCAAGGCCAGGGAAGAACGCAACCACGAGGAGATGATCCGCAAGATCACCGCCGAGCTTCGCCAAACCTTCAAACCAGAATTCCTCAATCGTATTGACGCCACAATCGTGTTCCACGCGCTGCGTCAGGACCAGATTCGAGAGATCGTAGAGCTGATGCTGCGACGGGTCAGGGCCCAGCTGATAGAGCAGGAAATGACCCTGGATGCGACTGACCCGGCAAAGGACTATCTGGTGGAAAAGGGCTACGATGCCTTGAATGGCGCACGGCCACTGCGCCGCGCAATCCAGAACTTCATTGAGGACCCGCTGGCGGAAGGGTTGTTGCAAGGCAAGTTCCATACCGGCGACAACGTGATCGCCGACCTCGTCGATGGTAAGCTCGATCTGATGGCGAAGCCACATGAGGTGCAGACCATAGACGAACCGGTGGAACCCGTGCTCGCCGAGTCTGAAGCGTAGGTACGCGGCCAAGAGCGGCGCATCATCGGAAACGAGGATGCGTAGGGGCCGTTTGCAGGTATCGGTGTCGCGTACGTCCGTCCACGCCGGCGGACGTATGCGACTTGCCCCTACGGATCTGTTGAGTCTGTTGAGGTAGTACCACCAACGTGGCAAAGCGCAGAACAACATTCGTCTGCCAACAGTGCGCCAGCCAGTTCCCCACGCAGTATGGCCGATGCCCAACCTGCAATGCCTGGAACTCGCTCGTGGAGACGATTCAGGAAGCAGTACCCAGCTCTGCCGGACCGGCGGGGCGTCCGGTTGGGCACGTCCGCCCCGTGCGGCTGGCACGGGTGGCCTCCGAACACTGGGCCAGACTACGCGTACCAATCGCCGAGCTCGATCGCGTACTTGGCGGGGGTATCGTGCCGGGATCGCTGGTGCTCATTGGCGGGGATCCAGGTATTGGCAAATCCACACTGCTGCTACAGCTCTGCGCACTGGTCGCAATGGACGGCCCCGTGCTCTACGTGACAGGCGAAGAGTCGGCTGAGCAGGTGAAGCTCCGCGCCGACCGCCTTGGCCCGGTATCCGACAACCTCTACTTGCTGGCCGAGGTGGATATAGACGCTATCCTCGGTACCATGCAGGAAATCCAGCCCACCCTCATGGTGGTCGATTCTATCCAGACCATGCAGGTGGGCGACATCGAATCGGCTGCGGGCAGTGTCTCGCAAGTGCGCGAAAGCACCGTGCGCTTGATGCGTGCGGCCAAAACCAGCCAGACCCCAATCGTGATCGTCGGCCATGTGACAAAGGAAGGGGCGATCGCTGGACCCCGAGTGCTCGAGCACATCGTAGACACGGTATTGTACATGGAAGGCGAGCACTTCCACAGCTATCGGCTGTTGCGCAGCGTCAAGAACCGCTTTGGCTCGACCAATGAGATCGGCGTGTTTGAGATGCGCGACGACGGCCTGGCCGAGGTGAGCAACCCATCGGCCTTGTTCCTGGCCGAGCGCAGCCAAGCCAGCCCGGGATCCGTGGTGGTCGCAACGCTCGAAGGCACGCGGCCGCTGCTGGCGGAGATACAGGCGCTGGTAAGTGCGACGACCTTCAGCCTGCCACGGCGCACCTGTGCCGGGCTGGATTTGAACCGGCTGCATCTGCTCCTGGCGATTCTGGGCAAGCGCGCCGGCCTACCGCTGCACACGTACGACGTGTACTGCAATGTTGCAGGCGGCCTGCGTCTGGGCGAGCCCGCAGCCGATCTTCCACTGGCGCTGGCTATTGCCTCCAGCTTCGCCGACACCACCGTGCCGGGAGAGCTGGTCGCCTGTGGTGAATTAGGCCTCTCCGGCGAGGTCCGCGGTATCAGCAGGGCCGCGGATCGGCTTTCAGAGGCCGCCAAGCTTGGCTTCACCCGCTGCATCATGCCGGCGGCCAATCAGCGTGCATTGCGCGGCACGGTCCCAAACGGCATAGACGTCGTGGGCGTCGCCAGCTTGCGCGAAGCAATCCGGCTGATCATGCCGGGTGGCCGGCGCGGCCACACCGAGCCGCGCACGCCTGAACGCGAGCTGGAGCCGAATACGAGCTCATCTTGTTAACCAGCTACTGCGGAGCTTGGGCAGCGTCCGGCGGCTCCTGTGGCTCCGGCGCTGGAGTGGTCGGCAATGGCGTACTACCGTCGCCAGGCGCAACGCCTTGCGAAGGCGCGGCCACGGTGGGCCGCGCGGCAGACCGCGCGAGGCGCCTTTCTTTTGTCAGCTCTCGTCGCAACGCGACCAACTCGCGCACCGTACGAACCTGAGTCCAGAACGTGCCTCCGCGCGCCTCGCCGGGACGTCTGGGGTAATGTCGCACGCCGGTCTCCCGCAGGGCCGCGCCCCCGTGCTGAGCCCTCACCAGGATCTCGGCATTCAGGGCAATGCCGGTCGAATGGAGCGTCAAGCCTGCCAGGGTGCTGCCACGAATCAGTTTGAAGCCGCAATTCATATCTCGCGCTTTCAAGCCGAACATGAGCCGCGCCGCGACCTTATACACGAAGTCAAGCACCACGCGCGGCAGTGCGTCGCGCCGGTGAGGCCTGTAGCCCCAAATCACATCGTAGGAATCATCCCACTGCACGAGGTGCGCCAGATCGGCCGGCTCGTACTGGCGATCGGCGTCCATGAGGAATACATACTGTCTGGTCGCCGCGCCAAGGCCGGCCCTAATCGCGCTTCCGTAGCCCTGCCGTCGAGGTAGATGCACCACCCGCACTTCGGGATGGGCAAGTGCCAATTCCTCGCCGATCCGCCGGGTGCCGTCGGTACTGCCGTCATCCACCACGATCAGGTCAAACGACGGGACCACGTCAGATAGCGCTTCGAGCGTAGCCTGCACCACGGGTCCGAGATTACCCGCCTCGTTGTAGGCAGGAAGAATCGCCGTGATACTCCGGATCGGCGCTCGTCGTTGGTGGGCTTCAGCGCTCACTCGCAGACGCTCCCAAGCTGTCCAAACCCATGGCCCCACCATTCTACACCATCGTCGCAACCGTGGGCTGCCCACGGCAATGCTACAGTGCGATCGCCAGCCACCACCTCCAAAGACCCGACTAGGCGCGCAGGCCACGTCCTTGGGCACCCTCCCAGCACTGATCGCATACTTTGCTTCAGCGCGGCACGCGAGGCCAAGGAAAACCGAATCTGGAACCCGGCGATCGAGGGCGGAGAGGGAGGGATTCGAACCCTCGGTAGGATTTCTCCTACAGCGGTTTAGCAAACCGCCGCACTAGGCCTCTATGCGACCTCTCCAAGCAACCACAGCGCTACCAGGGCCAGCGGAGGGAGAGGGATTCGAACCCCCGGTGCTCGCGCACAACTGTTTTCAAGACAGTCACCATAAGCCACTCGGTCATCCCTCCGAGGCGCACAGATCCCTCCGTGCGAGACCAATGGTAACGGACTGTGCATAGCGTGTCAACGGCCTGCCCCTCAACCGCGCCACGTCACCAAGCCGCCAGCCCAGGTCAATCCCGCACCAAAGCCCACCGCCAAAATCCGATCGCCATCTTTCAGTTGGCCGCGTTCCGCACACTCTGCCAACGCCAGGGGAATGCTGGCCGCAGACGTGTTGCCATACTCTTGGATATTGCTAAGAACCTTATGCTCGTCTACACCCAAACGCTTCGTCGCTGCGGCGATGATCCGCTGGTTGGCTTGATGCGGCACGAACCAATCGATGTCGCGCATGGTGACACCCGCATCATGCAGCACGCGCTCCGCGGATTCCACCAGGACGCGAACCCCAAACTTGAAGGTCTCAGGCCCATTCATGCGGACACCGCCCGGACAGCTAACAGGCACTGCCGGCATATTGCCGTTGTACAACGTCAACATGGAGGCCCCGGAGCCATCGGACCCGAGATCGAAGCGCGGCTGCGATCCCGACGGCGTCGACCGCGTCAAGACAACCGCCCCAGCCCCATCACCGAAAAGAATACAGGTGCTGCGATCTTCCCAGTTCAACGAGCGCGAGAAGGCTTCGCTGCCGACGAGCAGCACGTTGCGCGCCATACCTGAGCAGATCATCGAGTCGGCGACGGCCATACCATACACAAATCCAGAGCACGCCGCCTCGAGGTCGAAAGCGCCTCCGCGGGCTCCTACCGCATCTTGCACCGAACAGGCAGTCGCCGGAAAACCGTAGTCCGGCGTACACGTCGCCACGATCGTCAGGTCAATAGCACTGCCATTCATGCCTGCGGAGCGAAGCGCCTCCCGCGCCGCCGCTACGGCAAGGGTGGTGGTTGACTCGCCAGGAGCGACAATGTGCCGGCGACGGATCCCGGTACGCGTGAAGATCCACTCGTCTGAAGTCTCGACCAGGGTAGCGACTTCGTCGTTTGACAGAGCGCGTTCAGGCACGTACTTGCCGCAGCCGGCTATGGTCGACCTGTGGGTCATGCCGGCTCTCCCGTCGGCTCCACATACATGAGAATCTGGCCCCGCTCAACCACGGCGCTGGGCTGCACGAGTATGGCTCTCACAACGCCGGACACTTCTGTCTCAACCGGGTTGTACATCTTCATGCTTTCGATCAGTCCAACGACCTGGCGCTCCGACACGGTGGCACCCACCGTAACGAATGGCGAGCTCTGCGGCGTCTCGGTAAGATAGAAGATGCCCGTCAAGGGCGACGCCAGTGGCACCCACGCCGCAGGCACCGCTTCCACCTCAGCCGTGATTGCAGGCGCCATGGACTCGCCAGCGGACAAGACGCGTCGCAGCACGATGTGCCGGTCCCCTGTGCGGAATTCGCACTCGGTAACGGAGCTTCCCTGCAGTTGTGCTAACAAGTCGCCGACGAGACGAAGCAGCCCAGGCTGATCATCAGCCGCATGCGTCTCCATCAGATCTTTCGGTAGCGCCGCAGCACCAGGCTCACGTTGTGGCCGCCAAAGCCGAATGAATTACTCATCGTCACGTCAAGCGGGCCTGCCTGCCGCGCTACATTCGGAATGTAGTCCAAATCGCACTCGGGATCTGGATGCTCGTAGTTGAGCGTTGGCGGCAGCACTCCGGCATGCATGGCCTTGATGCAGAACGCAGCTTCAATCGTGCCGCCCGCGCCGAGCATGTGACCGGTCGCGCCCTTGGTGGAGCTCACCGGAATCTGGTACGCTCGGTCGCCGAACACCGCCTTAATAGCGCCAGTTTCAGCCCGATCCCCAGGCCAGGTCGAAGTGCCGTGCGCATTGATGTACTGGACATCCTCGAGCTGGATACTTGCCTTGCGCATCGCCATGCGCATAGCGGCCGCCGCGCCCTCGCCATTTGGCGATGGTTCCGTCACGTGATGCGCATCCGCAGTCGCGCCGTAACCTGCGACTTCTGCCAGGATCGGCGCGTTACGCGCCAACGCAAACTCCTCGGCCTCCAGCAGCAATGTCGCCGCGCCCTCCGAAAGTACGAAACCATCGCGGTCGGCATCAAACGGGCGTGAGGCCCGCTGCGGATCGTCATTTCGCCGCGACAAGGCTCGCATGTTGTCAAAGGCGGCCGTGGCGATAAGCACGATTGGAGCCTCCGAGCCGCCGGCCAGCATTACGTCGGCATCGCCTCGCCGGATAATCTCGACAGCCTCGCCCACGGCGTGAGCGCCGGTGGAACAGGCTGAGCTCACCGCGAAATTCGGCCCCTTGAGCCCGTACTTGATAGAGATCTGCCCGGCTGCCAGATCCGTGACCAGCATGGTGACGAAGAAGGGACTAATGCGCTCGGGGCCTTTTTGGTACAGAACGCCGAACTGGTCGGTCAGCGTATTCAAACCGCCAATGCCTGAGCCGATGATCACGCCAACCCGGTCGGCAAAGGAGGGGTCAACAGTAAGGCGGCCCTGGCATAGCGCCTCCTGCACTGTTGCCATGGAAAACTGCGTGAAACGGTCACAGCGCTTGGCGACCTTGGGATCGATGCCGAAGGCCGTCGGGTCGAAGCCATGCACTTCCCCGGCAATCCGGCTGCGCAATGGCGAAGCATCGAAGAACGTGATGCCGCGAATTCCGCAGCGGCCCTCAATCAGCGCGTTCCACGTGGCATCCAGTCCGATGCCCAGTGGACTGATCGCACCCATACCTGTAACGACGACGCGGCGCACTTCCCCTCCGATCCAGCCGCTGGCACCTGCTGCCCTGCGGGTCGCAGGAAAGTATAGCACACGTCAGCCCGAGATCGCGGACATCCACTCCGACTCTCCGCCCTCGTCTCTTGGGGGGCGCGGACATCTTGTCCTCCCTCGACCATTGCCGCGCAATCCACAGCAGCATCGGCTCCAGAAAGAGCAAAACCAGCCGCCGGCAGAATGCGGTACTCTGTACGCTAATAACAGATGACAGACATGGAGGCAAGATGATTCTGCGGCGCCCGAGCCTCGGGCAGATAGGCGCACTCTGCGCACTTCTGTATGTGATTCTCTCAGTCGGAGCCGAAGTATACCTGGGTACTCAGTCGCAGCCCGCCACGATCTCCAAGCTGACGAATGAGCAGAACTACGCGATTATCTTGCGGTGGGTGCATCCTAATGCAGGCTTGCTGGCTGGATCCAGCGCCGTCGAAACCGTCGGCAACCTGCTGCTCATCGTCGTTGCCGTGGCACTGCTCGTCATCCTGACTGGCCGGCAGTCGCGCCTCGGGCTCATTGCATGTGCCTTTGGTGTCGTTGGCTGCGCGGGCTTCGCCGTTGCCATGGTGCTTCAGGTCGCAGACTCCATCAGCGCTGCGGATCAGCTGGCACACGCCGGTGCGTCAGCCGTCAATGGCATCATCAAGGCGTTTGAGGATGCAGTCACTCGGGACGCCGCCATAGGGTACTTCGCGAACATGGCCATCGCGGCCTGGATGGGCCTTATCGGCGCCGCCGTGATTCTGCAACGTGGACGCCGAAGCGTTGCAGGGTGGGCCTCAGTGGCGGCGTGCCTCTTGCAGGGACTCGGCCTGCCGGTGCTAATCGCATGGGCCGCCGCCGCCTGTTGGGCACTGTGGAGGATGGACGCTGTAGCCATCCAACCGGTCTTTGGCAACGGCTGGTCCGAAACCCAGGCGCAAACCGAGCCGGCGGCGCGGCGGACCGAGCGGTCGGAACCAATCGAGCAGCGTGATTCGCTGGTTGTTTCGGCGCAGACTGAAGCGTCACGCGACCTGGTGATGCCGTCGCTTCGGCCGCCGCGCGGCACCGCTGAGCCGCGCAACTTGCCGAGGCCTGCGAAAGGGAGCAAGGCGAGCCGGCCGCGCAAGCGCTCATAAGCACGCGACTGTCAGCACGGCACCTTCGTAAAGGCGCAGAGCATTCATCCTCTCGTCGCTCGGTTAATTTCATCACCGACAATTGCAGACGCCCTCGCCCAATGCTCGCTGCGGACCGCGCCCGACCCGCAGTGCCGTACAGAGTCACTTGTGTAAGATGTGAGTATGGATTCAACAACCCCTCCTCCCGCACAGCCAGCCAGGCAGAAGCTAGTTCTAGACCTGGATTTCTTCGGCGCCCCTGCCCCCGCGGCCCAAGGCCGCGTGCTGCTGCTGCCCATGCAGCGTTGGGTCGATCTCGAGCCCAGGGAGAGCATCTTTGAAGGAGCTAAGCGCGCCGGCATCGCAATTCCCACCGAGTGCGGCGGGAAAGGAACCTGCTGGCGCTGCAGAGTGCAATTCTCCTCTCCAGCGCCGGAACCAACCGTAATCGAGCGACTGCACATTCACCGCGCAGACTTGGCGCGAGGGGTGCGCCTTGCCTGCCGCTGCCGGCCAACCACCGACGTGACGGTCACCATCCTGCCAGAGCGTAAGTAGCCAACACGGCCCGCGCAGGGCCATTTAGTGTTCGTTGCAGGACGGCGGTACCGGGAGCGCAGGCATCTTGCCTGCCCCCCGTAAGACGCTGACTGCACGCTATGTCCAGACGCAGGACCGCAAGCGCCCGGCGCTCCACCAGCACGCGACACCCATTGTCACGGAAAACTAGGTAGCCCTAAAGGCCCGCGGCCATGCTTGACACACTGTCACCCGTGATCTATAATTAGAACATAAGTACTATTTATAGGGAAAGCGAGGATCGGCCGTGAAGAAGGAATTTATCGTCAACCGGCAGGGCAAGGACTTCGTGCTGTATGCCGGCCTGCTCGATCAGGCGCATCGGGAGGGTCTGAAGCGCATCACCACGACACTTTTGCAGGCCCCAACGTCCGAGAACGGGCACCTGGCCATATGTCACGCGGAAGTTGAGACTGAAAAGGGCACATTCACCGGAATTGGTGATGCCTGCCCCGAGAATGTCGGACGCATGATTGCCATGCATAGCGTGCGCATGGCAGAGACGCGAGCCAAGGCGCGAGCCCTGCGCGATGCCATAAACGTCGGCGTAACAGCGTTTGAGGAGCTGGGCGAAGTCGAGGAGGACCCAAGTGACACCGGAGCCGGCCTCGCACGCTATCAGGGTCCGCGAGCAATTACCGCAGTGCCCCGAAGCGCGCCACGTGACGGGGAGCCTGAATCCGAAAGCGCCGGCCAGAGCATCCCCGGCTTGCGACTGCAAGATGGAGCGCACGCTGTCGCTACGCCACAGCAACTTGACAAGCTGCACAAGCTGCAAGCAGCGCTTGGTCGCCCAGCCATCGTCAGCAGCAACCTGAGCACCGAGGAAGCCACTCGGCAGATCGCCGAGCTCGTACGCATCTTCAACGCGCAGTCACGAGGCACCGCTCGCACCGGCAGCCGGTAGCGGACGCTGGGGGAGTTGGTAATGGATTGCAATGACTGCTCCGTGTCGGCATGTCAGCCATTCGAGAGTCTACCCGCGCGAGCCCCGCCTACGCGATCTCGATCTTCTCCGCAATGCCACGAGTGCGTGCCCCTGGTATGCTGAGGGAGACTGTTCATAGCATGTCTAGGGGGACGGCGAGTGGCCAAGCGGCGTAAACGCAATTGGGCAGGCGAGGAGGAGGTTGTGCGCATTGAGCGCCAGCCGGACCTCGAGCTGCAGCAACAATGGCTGGGGCTCTTTGTTCCATACATCTACTGCCCGGGCTGCCGCCACGTCTATTCACCCGACGAGCTGAATCGCTTCGACCGCGACGATCCCCTACCGCTGCCAGCGCTCAATGACGATGGCAAGCCCGAAGGGGCGCAGGACCTGGCGATCGCCTGCCTGCGGTGCCGGAAGTCCCGCCTCGTCCGCGTGCTCGTCGACTTCAGCATCATCGAGCCGTATCGGATCGGCCCCAACCGCGGCGACGCTTCCAGCCAGGAGCACTACCTCTGCACGTGCCCGCTTTGTGGCGGCTTATGTCAAATCCGTCGTTCCTCCGGCCTGCGCATGGCGGAAGATTGGTATTGCCAGGTGTGCCAAATGAGCTTGCAGCGTCGCTGGAGCTGACGCCTCTTGCGCTTGATGCCGCTTGGCACATACACTGCCCGATGAGGATCGGTGTTGGCGACCCGGCCTTGCCGATTGCTCAGCCCGGCACCTGATCGCCGCGTAGCCGAAGGAGCCATTGTCATGGTGTTCGATCTGGATAAGTGGCACCGTACCCGCGAGACCGACCTCGCCGTCGTGCAGAGCTTTGGCGCCTTCTCCCCAGGAGGTCGTTTCCTGGCCGCCGCCGACACCAATACCATTGAGGTGCGCGATTCGTTGAGCGGTGGCATCCTGGCAACCGTCGAGATGTTCGGCGTTACCTCGCTGGCCGTGAGTGCAAGTGGCCACTTGCTCGTCGCCGCGGATGACGATGGGCATGTGCGCGCGTGGACGCTCAGCCCGGTCAGCCAGTTGTGGGCCGCGCGCCTCGATCTACCAGCGCCGTCTTTTGCGCAGGTCGTGTACGACGTGCAGTTCGCTGCGAATGGGCAACTCGCCGTGGCAAGCAAGCCTGCAGGCGTGAACAACACGCTGGTCGAGATCTGGCCCCTGACCGTCACCAGCTCAGAACGCCCGCAACCGCTCTGGCAGGGCGTAATGCTCAACAGCGATTACCAGGCCTTCAGCCCGAGCCCAGACGCTTCACGCGTCATACTGGTGACTGAGGACGGCTATTGGGTCATCCTTCCCGGCAGCGAGCACCTCTTCATCGACGGTTTCTTTGACTCAGGTGAAAACGCGGTGGTGGCCTTCTCGCCGAGCGGATCCGAAGCCACGGGTATTGAGCCCGAAGGCGGGTGGATCTATGATGTCGCGTCGCATGCCATGCGCGAAATCGACGGGCTCGGCATGCTCGAGGAACCTACGGATGTCTGCTGGTCCCCGGATGGCGACGCTATTCTTATCACGAGTGATGAAGGTCTCTCAATCTGCGTGCGGCAAGATGACGAATTCGCCTATTTAGGGTCTTTTGACAATAGTGCAGGCTTCGAGGCCGCTGCCTTCGTCGATTCCTCAACCATCGCCGCAAAGCGCGGTGACAGCCTGGTCGTATTCGCTCTGTCAGATTCGTAGCGGCTCGCCATGACGCGCAGGGGTCCGCCGGCGGCAGCTGGGTCCGCGGTGCCGTGACCTCGCACAAAGTGTGGCAGTAAGGCCGTCTAGAGTTTGAAAACCGAGGAGGGTCGGTGCGATGAGTTCCGAAAATGCCTATGATGTCGTGGTGCTGGGCGGCGGACCTGGCGGCTATGTCGCGGCCATTCGTGCCTCCCAGCTTGGACTGCGTGCCGCCGTGGTGGAGCGCGAGTCTCTGGGCGGCATTTGCCTGAATTGGGGTTGCATCCCCAGCAAGGCACTGCTCCGCAGCGCCGAAATCCTCTCACTCGTCAACCACGCCAAGGACTTTGGCATTACTGTTGGCAACGTGTCTGCCGACTTCGGCGCGGCCATGACGCGATGCAAGGGCATCGTCGAGAAGCAGGTCAAGGGCGTCGGGTTCTTGATGCGCAAGAACAACATTGACGTACTCATGGGCGAAGGCCGGATCACCGGACCAACTAGCGTCGCCGTCAGGAGCGCCTCGGGGGAAGAAATCAGCCTCCAGGCGCGCAACATTATCGTTGCCACGGGCTCGCGCGTGCGCGCTATTGGCGGGGTCGAAATCGACGGCAAGGTCGTCGTCAGCAGCCGCGAGGTTTGGTCGCTCGAGAGACTGCCCAAGGACGTGGTGATCTTGGGCGGAGGCGCGATCGGCGTGGAGTTCGCTACCGCACTCCAAGCTTACGGCACCGCGGTCACTATCGTAGAGATGCTACCGCGCCTCATTCCGCTCGAGGATAAGGACATGTCCGAAGGATTGACACGGGCCTTCAATCGCCGAGGCGTCAAGGTACTCACCAGCACGAGAGTGGCGAAAGTCGAGGTGATCGACGGTGTGGCCAAGGTGAACGTGGCCCCGGCGTCGGAGACGGCCAAGGGCGAGCCCAGTGTGCTCGATGCTGAGTGCGTGCTCTACGCGGTAGGCTTCCAGGCCAACACCGAGAATCTTGGCCTGGAGCAGCTTGGCGTCCGGCTCGAGCGCGGCTTCATCAAGGTCGACGACAAGATGATGACGAACGTGCCGGGAATCTATGCCGTGGGCGATGTCGCCATGTCGGATAGTAACGCCAAGCTCAGCCTGGCCCACGTGGCCTTCGCCATGGGCGAGGTGGCGGCTGAGGCTATTGCCGGACACGCGACAATCCGCCTCGACATGAATTCGATGCCGCGCTGCACCTATAGCACGCCCCAGGTCGCCAGTATAGGGCTGACCGAAGATCAGGCCCGCGCCACCTACGATGTGCGCGTAGGCACATTCCCGTTCCGGCCAAATGGCAAAGCAATGGCGCTCGGTGAGACCGACGGCCAGGTGAAAGTGATCGCAGACACGCGCACCGGCGAGATCCTGGGCGCACACCTGCTGGGACCCGACGTGACGGAGCTCATCGGCGAGTTCAGCCTGGCACGATTCCTTGAAGCTACTCCCGAGGAGCTGGCCAGATCGGTGCACCCGCATCCTACCCTCTCCGAGGCAATAGGCGAGGCGGCGATGGCGGTCGAGGGCAAGCCAATTCATCTGTAGGAGGCCACGCATGGCCAAGTCCGTAGACACCCTGCTGGGAGGCAATGACGACACATTGCAAGCCCGCGCCGCAATTGTGCTCGAGCGGCTCGAGGCAGCGTACCCCAATGCGCGCTGCTCGCTCGACTTTGCCAACCCGTTTCAACTGCTTATCGCCACGATTCTTTCGGCGCAGTGCACGGATGAGCGCGTCAACCTCGTCACGCCCGCGCTGTTTGCCCGCTATCCCACGCCGGTCGAGTTCATGATTGCGCCTATCGAAGAAATCGAGCAGGCGATACACAGCACGGGTTTCTACCGCAATAAAGCCAGGAGCATCCAGGGTGCCAGCCGCATGCTCGTCGAAGAGTGCGGCGGTGTGGTGCCGTCTACCATGGACGAGCTGCTGCGTCTTCCCGGCGTAGCCAGGAAGACCGCTAACGTGGTATTGGGCAACGCCTTCGCTATCGTTGAGGGCGTGGTAGTCGACACGCATGTGGGCCGCATCAGCCGGCGACTGGGATTTACAATCCACGAGGACCCGGTCAAAGTAGAGGCGGATCTCATGGCCCTACTGCCGCGCGCTTCGTGGCTTGATTATGTGCACCGTATCATCTTGCACGGGCGAGCTGTGTGCACCGCCAAGCGGCCCCGCTGCGCCGAGTGCATCCTGGCGCCGGTCTGCCCAAGCGCCGGGGTTTCCACGGGATGAACAGCGTCGAGAGGCCCGGCGCCGGCCAGCGCTACAGTCTGCCGTTCGCTGGCCTCGCTGCGGTCCTGGCGCTCTTCGTGGCCTTCTCTCCTTGGCCGCTGCAGTCGAAGCTCCGAGCAATTGGACACGCGTGCTGTGCCCAGATTCCGAGCCACACGCTGAAATTCGGCGGTCAGGCCATGCCAATCGATGCACGCAACACCGGCATCTACTGCGGTGTCTTCATGGTAATTGCCATCATGTGGCTTGCCGGACGCCGGAAGGCCGCCCACTTCGCACCATGGCGCATACGGGCCCTGCTCATGCTCATGGTCACGGCCATGGTGCTCGACGGCTTCGACTCCGTGGCAGTCACCCATCACCTGCGCGCCTTCTATCCTGAGAGCAATACCTTGCGCACCGTCACCGGTACGTTCTCCGGCATGGCGTTGACTCTGCTCACGATGCCGCTATTCAACCGGCTCACCTGGCGACCGCCGGATCGGATAGCCATTGTCGAGGACCTCGGCGACCTCGGGGGCTACCTCGCAGGCGCCATGCTCCTTGTGGCCCTGCTCCTGCAGACGCCACCCATCATGTACTTCCCCCTATCGCTTGTCAGCATTGCCGGCCTGCTGCTGACGCTCACGTTTGTGAATACCTGTATCGGCCTGGTGACGTTCCGGCGTCAAAACACCATCGGCACCCTAGGCCAGTTTGTGGTGCCGGCACTGGGAGGGCTCAGCGTCGCCTGTTGCGAGATCATGGCAATCGACCTCTGGCGCAACACCTACCACTGGTAGGTCGCCGGTCCAGAGGACGTATGGTATCCTGAGAACGTCTCATGCGCGGCGTCTCCCGCCTCGCCTTCTGGAGGAACATCCATGGCCACATTCAGACCCCAGGGTCTCACCTACGACGACGTACTGCTGATGCCCAAACGCAGTAACGTGGCGTCACGCCGGCACGTCAGCACCGCGACCACGCTGTCGCGCGGCATCACGCTCAACATCCCCATCGTGAGCGCCAATATGGACACGGTGACCGAGGCGCCAATGGCCGTCGCCATGGCCCGGCAGGGCGGCATCGGCATCATTCACCGGTTCATGTCCATCGAGCACCAGGTCCGCCAGGTGCAGCAGGTCAAGCGCGCACAGGGTGCGGTGGTCGAACAGCCATACACTATGCTGGCGAACCAAACCTTGGCAGAGGCCCGCCGGCTCATGTCCGAGAATGGTGTCACCGGCGTGCTCGTGGTCGACGAACGTGACCGCCTGATCGGCATCCTTACTGCCCGTGACGTCCGGTTCGCGACCGACAACACCGTACTGATTGGCTCACTGATGACGCCCCGCGAGCATCTGGTCACCGCGCCACCTGGCGTGGACGCTGAGCGCGCGCGGGCCCTCCTGGACAAGCACAAGATCGAGAAGTTGCCACTCGTGGACGAGACGGGCAAGCTGCACGGACTGATAACCAGCCGTGATCTCTTGCAGATCAACCGTTTCGGCAGTTCTGCACACGATGCCAAGGGCCGATTGCTGGTAGGCGCAGCCATCGGCGTCATTGGTGACTATGTGGAGCGAGCCCAGGCGTTGCTCAAAGCTGGCGCAGATACGCTGGTCATCGACATTGCACACGGGCATTCCGAGAACGTCATCAACGCGATTGTCACGCTCAAGTCACGATTGCCGCAGTGTAACCTCATCGCAGGCAACGTCGCCACCGCAGAAGGCACGCGCGAACTCGTGGCGGAAGGGGTTGATGCGGTGAAGGTCGGTGTGGGGCCAGGGTCGATCTGCACCACGCGCGTGGTGACGGGCTTTGGCGTCCCGCAGCTGACCGCAGTACTGGAGTGCGCCGATGAAGCAGCTAAGAGCGGCGTCCCCATCATTGCCGACGGCGGCGTGAAGGCCTCTGGTGACATCACAAAGGCGCTTGCTGCCGGTGCTGGCTCAGTGATGATCGGAAACCTGCTGGCGGGCACCCGCGAAAGCCCCGGCTACACGGTCATGCGCAACGGCCAACGCTATAAGATCAGCCGGGGTATGGCCTCGCTCAGCGCCACGATTGGGCGGCGCGAGCGTGAAGCGCCTGAGCAGCCGCTCGGCGATGACGGCTTCAACGAGGTCGTGCCTGAAGGCGTCGAGGCGGTCGTGCCGTATCGAGGTGAAGTAACCGACGTCATCTATCAGATGGTAGGTGGCCTACGCTCCGGTATGAGCTACTGTGGCGCACGGACGCTGGCCGAGCTGAAAGACCTGGCCGAATTCGTGCCGATCACGGGCGCCGGCATGCGTGAAAGCATGCCACACGACGTGCAGGTGCTCTCGTAAGAGCTCGCTATACACCATCGCGGCGGGTTTACACAGACTTTACATCAGCAGTCCCATCGTTAACAAATCGATGATGATGTGCCTGCTGACCTCGTCTATGATGTCACCATGCACTGAAGTGATCTCGGCCGTAGGTACCAGGCAGAGCCGCTTAGGCAGATGATACGCTTAGCATGAGGGGAAGAAGGAAATGGTCGCACGGGTCCGATGTTCTCGTATCGCCCGGAAAGTCGCCACTGCTGGCATGGCGGCAGTATTGCTCGCAGGTTTGGTGACGCCGTTGAGCAGCCAGGCTGCGGGCCGTGGCAAGAATGCCCGCCTCAATAGTAGTCGACCCGCGGCTGCCGCAGTCAATGCAGGGCGGTTCACCATCGTTTCTACCTCCTGCAACACCACAGCGGGCATGCCCAGCACCATGGTCGTTCAACCCGGTACTACCGGAAGCGCCCAGGTCACAGTCACCATTAGCCCTACGACCAGCATCGTGCGCCGGTACGACGGCAAGAGTAACTGCACGGAGCTCAGCGCCAACGACAAAGTGCAGATCTGGCGCGTCCGTCAGGCGCCTGCGATTGGAGCACCCGGCGCAACCGCGCCCGCTACCCCCACCACCCCCTTGACTGCAGCTCGTATTCAGGACTTCAGCATCCAGGTCGCCTACACTGAGATTGTCGGTGTCATTACCGCAGCTATCGCCAGCACTACTACGACCACACCTACAGTTCAACTGACAGTTACGGTGGTGGCCAACAAGGGCCCAAAGACCTCGGCCTTCAAGGTCGCACAGATCATCACAATCGATGCTCCGGCCACGACCTCGGTCAGCATCGGCAAGACCACTGAAACGGCTGCGAATCTGCAAGTTGGCCAAATCATCCGTGCAAATGGCCTGAGTGACAGCGTCACGAGCATCATGTTTGCGCCGCGCGCGCTGCGCGTAATCGCCTTGAATGGAACGGCCAACGTGGCTCCAGCCTCCGCCGCTGACGCTTCCGATCAGTAGCCCATTCAGGTAGCTGATCCCTACCACCACCTCAACGCCTGGATCCATACTCTATGGATCCAGGCGTTGAGGTGGTTAGCTACTGCCGTTCAAGGGGCGAGCCGACTTGCCGCCCCCAGACGCCCTATGGCCTGGTGCATCGTCACCGGACCGCTTAACCTCTCGTAGTTGCTTTGCCGCTACCTTCTGCCGGACAGACAAAAGCGCCCGAGCCATACCGGAATCACCGTCTCGGGTTTGCCGCTGCTCCATCGTGTCGAGACAAACGCGGCCAGGGCCGGCGGAGAGCGGAGGCGCCCCAGCCTTTCACTCGGGTCGCTGGGAATACGGTAACAGCGGCTGACTGGCGAATGGTCGCGTGCGGGCATGGCAGATCATCCTTCTACGCTTGTGCGTTGCGACTCAGTGCTTCCAGAAGCGTCGCCGCTTCGGCCACAGTGATCCTGCCCGACCGCAGGCTTTCCAGCACTGCTAGGCGCGGGTCACCGGCTGGTGCAGTGATGCTGCCGCTGGAAGCCTCGCTTCCACTGCCCAAGTCCGTCGCATCGGCCGGGTTCGAATGCAGAGTTGGAATGTTGGGCTCGCGAGTCTCTCCAGATTGCTCCGAAACCACCCTTGAGGCGGGCCGATCGCCGGTCCAAACATCATCGTGCATACCGCGGGGTTCTCCATCCTGTCCTGCCTGCCATGCCGATGCCCGTTCGAGATCACCTGTCGGCGCAGGTACTCGGCGTTTGATGGAGATGTCACCGCTCGAAGTGCGCAGCTCCACATCGATCGCGCTGTCCCCAACGTTGCCCACATAGCGAGCGCCCTCAGCCGAGTAGGGTCCCTGCTTGCCCACCATAACCAACGGGTACTCGGACTTGACTTCGCCATGGCGGGTAATGACCTGCAGCCGCGCCCCGGGGCGCTCGGCGACGGCAAGGGTGATGTCACCATGCCCCGTCGAGAGTTGATGTCGAGGGCCAGTCAGCAGGCTGGTGCACTCGATGTCACCCGAGCCCGACCGTACCGTGAGCCGGTTCAGCGATCCGTCTCTTATTCTGGCATCCCCAGCCCCCGTAATCACCTCGAGGGAAGCCTCGTCTGCGACATGAGCCTTGATGTTCCCCGCTCCAGTGTGAAGATTCCATCCCTCGCTAATGCCGGTGACCTGGATATCTCCCGATCCGGTGTGGACTGCGCCGCCATTGCGGCAGTCCTCGAGTATCACGTCGCCAGAACCGGTGTGAGCCGAAACTGGGCCATTGAACTGCCGGACCTCCACATCGCCCATCCCAGTGGTGGCCTGAATCGTGCCTGACGCCTCGTATACCTTGATATCGCCTGAGCTGGTCTGCAACGTGAAGACACCGGTCACCCCACGCAGGGCAACATCGCCGGCACCGGTAACAGCAACCACCTCTGGCCGTTCGAGCACCGCGGGCACACCAACCCGCACATCCGCGGCACCAAAGCCGCTCAGGTGAAACTCAGCCTTGAATATCGACTCAACTGCATTCGAGACAATCTCGCCAATCGAGGTCCCCAAGTCGCCGTGCTCAATCCCGCTGGCAAAGCGTGGGGGACGCATACGCTGCGGCCGCCGGTGGTGGAATTGGTCGCCTGCGCTCACTTGCAGCGTCCCGTCAGACTGCTCCACCGTGAGCGCATTGTCGGACTCGACGGTAATGGCATCACCTGAAATGCGCTCGAGCACAATGTCACCGCGGGGTACCTTGATTTCGATACGGCGCAGCCCCTCAACCGGACAGCGCTTCTCATACTCGGACATACGTCACGCCTCCCAGATTCGTCCCTACTTCCGCTTAACTCAACCCTCCTCGCGGGTACCTTTGTGACTCGGCGCAAGCACCTTGCCAGAGCCCGGTGCGGACTGCGAACGACTTGCCTCAGGACGATGCGGCGGCATTCCCCAACTCCGAGAGTTGCCGGAGCGCCTCCGCCGCCGCCAGCGTACCCGTGGCTACCTGCTGCAGAATTGCCTCTCGCAGCCTGCTGGGCTCCTGCGCTCCGCTCTCTTCCGGCTGCGCCAGCGCCCGGATGATCTCCTCGAGCTTGTTCCGCACTGTGGGGTACGAGATGCCAAGCGCCTTCTCCATCTCAGAAAGATTGCCGCGTCGCTGAACGAAGAGCCGCAGGAACGTCGTCTGATCATCCGTCAACCGGCAAAAATCACGCATGCGAAAGCGGCCAGTCACCGTAGTGCCGCAGGCTGCACAGGTAACAGCGCTGATGACAAGCGAACCTCCGCAGCAGGGGCATGCCTCCAACAACTTGTGCATACGAACCTCCATATGGCTTACCTTACGCACAATACTAGCAAATGTCAATACTAAACTAGTATTTTCTTAGTTTTGATCGCGAGCGTATCGAGTTCCCGCGTAGAACGTGCGAAACCCCGCGGCGCGAGGGCCGCGGGGTTTCGCACATACAGGCAACGCTACACGAAGCGTCAGATCTGGCCGAGCTCCGTGATCACACGCTCGTACGCGTGCAAGAAGTCCTTCTTGAGTGCAATGATCGGGATGCCCAGCGCCTCCAATATCGGCTGCATGTGCTTGTCGCGGCCATAGTAGAAGTCCGTTACCCCAGGCCAGGTAGTGAGGGCGGTGTTGGTAACAAGGTCGCTATGGCGCAGCTCAAAGCTGCCATAAGGGCCCAAGGCAGCGTAGCTGCCGAAGGCGGCAGGCTCCGCTTCAGAGTATTCGACCACCGCATCGATCAGCGGCTGTGGGACGACAATGTAGCCCTGGTAAAGCCCTGCGAACTTCCCTTCGGGAGGCAGCACAACAGGGGCCTGCACCGCCTCGGCAAGCCCATCTTGCAACAATCCTTCCGGCCAGAACAAGCCCGTATCCTGTGACGTCTCGTCCAAGTCCTAATGACCTCCGGCAGAACGGCGCAGCGCCCTGAGCGCTAGTCATGCGCCGTTTGACATGGTATCTAGTGCGGCAAGAACCTGCAACCAACCGCGGCAAGCAGGACTCCCCAACACTGGCTCGCATTGGTTATTCTTTAGGAGTAATTACATTGCGGGAGGTGAGTGACCGTAGGGACACGAATGACAGTTTCCAAGCAGTTGACCCGGATATCGGCTCTGCCATCCGGCCACAGAGCGATCGATATAGCATCTGGATAGCCATTCTTCGGGCATGTAGTTGAAGGGGACGTTGTTGAGATATGGGTAAGCAACTGATCTATGATGAAGAGGCTCGGGACGCACTCAAGCGCGGCATCAATACGCTGGCCAGCGCCGTGAAAGTGACCTTGGGCCCCAAAGGGCGCAACGTGGCCCTTGGCAAGAAGTACGGCGCACCCCAGGTGACGCACGACGGCGTGACCATCGCCAAGGAGATCGAGCTTGAAGACGCGCTCGAGAACATGGGCGTCCAACTTCTGAAGGAAGCGGCAGTCAAGACCAACGACGTCGCAGGCGACGGCACCACCACCGCGACCGTGCTGGCACAGGCGATCGTCAACGAAGGCATCAAGGCTGTCGTGGCCGGCGCCAACCCAGTCATTCTCAAGCTGGGGATTGCGCGCGGCACTGCGGCGGTCCTACAGCGCATCCGGAGCCAAAGTACGCCCGTGTCCGGCCGCGAGGGCGTCACGCAAATCGCCGCTATCTCGTCGGCTGACCAGGAGATCGGTGAGATGATCGGTAAGGTGATCGACAAAGTCGGGAAGGACGGCGTCGTCACGGTCGAGGAGGCACAGGGTATCACTACCGAAATCGAGTACGTGGAGGGCATGAATCTCGACCGCGGCTACATCTCGCCGCACTTCATCACCGACCAGGAACGACTCGAGGCGGTCGTCGAGCACCCGGCGATCCTGATCACCGACACCAAGATCACCAGCATGGCAGATATCTTGCCCATCCTCGAGAAGATTGCCTCAAGCGGCAACCGTGAGCTAGTGATCATCGCCGAGGATGTCGATGGCGAAGCACTCGCCACCCTCGTGGTCAACAAGCTGCGCGGCGTCGTCAACTCAGTGGCAATCAAAGCGCCCGGCTACGGTGATCGGCGCAAGGATCAGCTGCGAGACGTCGCCATCCTCACCGGCGGCCGCGTGATCAGTGAGGAGACCGGCTATCGGCTGGAGAACATCACCCTCGACGACCTGGGGCATGCGACCCGCGTGGTCTGCCGCAAAGAAGAGACCATAGTCGTCGGCGGCGAAGGATCGGCCTCCGAGATCAAGGGGCGCATTGCTCAGATCAAGGCGCAGGTCGAGGATACGACCAGTGACTACGACCGCGAGAAGCTCCAGGAGCGCCTCGCCAAGCTATCCGGTGGCGTTGGCGTCATTCGCGCCGGAGCCAGCAGCGAGGTCGAGCTCAAGGAGAAGAAGGCGCGCGTGGAAGATGCCCTGGCTGCCGCGCGGGCCGCACTCGAGGAAGGTGTCGTACCGGGCGGCGGTGTGGCGTACCTCAACGCGATCTCGGCCTTGGACTCGGTAGAGGCTGAAGGCGACGCCGCCATTGGCGTCAACTTGCTCCGGCGCGCCCTCGAGGAGCCGGCACGCCAGATCGCGGCCAATAGCGGTGAGGATGGATCCGTCATCGTCAACGCTATTCGCACCGAGCAGGCCAAGACCGGCAATGCAAACATCGGCTATAACGTGGTCACCAACACCATAGAAGACCTCGCCGCCGCGGGCGTCATCGATCCCGCCAAGGTGGCGCGTATTGCCCTGGAGAATGCTTCCAGCATTGCCCAAATGATTCTGACTACCGAGACCCTTGTGGCAGACACGCCCAAAAAGGAGAACTAGACCGGTACCGGTTCTCGCAGAGCGCGGGCAGTTGGCTCGCCTCGCCGGCACGATCGGCGGGTCGGGCAAGGTGCCCGCGCTCCCAGCACCGCTTCTCTGGCGCTCGCTTCAGTATAATGAGCGTAGTGCAGGCAACAGACCGGACGGACCAACCGTGAAAGCAGTATTAGACCGAAGCCAAGCTACGATGATCCCCAGGATCATCCAGTTGAACGCATTGCTGTGGCCCGAAACGTACGACCAGCCCTGGCTGACGTGGATGGACCTGGACCTTACCATGCCGCAGTTCAAGTTGCTGATACTCATCGCATCGGGTAGGGGCCTCAGAGTCGGCGATCTAGCACAGCGGATGGGTGTCACCCCACCCACGGTGACGACCATCCTCGACCGGCTCGTCGAGCACGGGCTCGTCCGCAGGGAGGACGATCCGGTGGACCGGCGTCTGGTCATCGCTAAGATGACCGCGGAAGGCTTGAGTCTCTTGCACCGCCTCAACGTGCACGCCGGCACCGAGATCGCCGACTGCATGGACGATCTCTCTCCCGACGAGCTTCGCTGTTTGCACGTGGGCATGGCCGCGCTGCACCGCTCCTGGGAGGCGCGCCAGGCCGCTCTGGCCGGCGCATCCGATCCAGAAGCGTGCTGAGCGTGAGCAAGCTAATTGACGTCAGCCACACGGTTCACGACGGCCTCATCACCTACCCCGGCTTTCCCGGCCCGCTGGTGTGCGACTTCCTTTCGCGTGAGGCATCCAAAGCGCACTACGATCATGGCACCACCTTTCACATCGCCAAGGTCGAGATGATCGCGAACACCGGCACCTACGTCGACTCGCCCTTCCACCGCTTCGAGCACGGCGTGGATCTAGCAGACCTGCCGCTCGCCTCGCTGGCGGATCTGGAGGGCCTGGTGATCGACGCTACCGCGTGCGCCGATAGGGCAGTTGACCCCGAACTGTTCGAGTCGCTGGATCTACGCGGCAAGGCAGTCCTCGTGCGCACCGGATGGGACCGGCACTGGGCAACGCCCGCGTATTTCTCTGGGCACCCGCATCTGACGGCGGCCACCGCGGAGGTGCTTCGGACCGGCGGGGCCGCGCTCGTGGTCATCGATTCACTAAACATCGACAATACTGATGGTGGGGCCAGACCCGTCCACACGGTCCTGCTCGGCGCGAGTATCCCGATCGTGGAGCATGCGTGCAACCTGGGATCCCTGCCGCGCGCGGGGTTTCGCTTCCACGCGGTACCCGTGAAGTTCCGCGGCGTGGGCACGTTTCCAGTCCGTGCATATGCCGTGCTCGAGTAAGCAGCGTGGCGCTCATCCGGCCGTAGCCGCCACCCGCTTGCCCCTACGCACCTGCCTTCATGAGGGGCCGGCGTCAGTATTGGCATTGCGATTAGCCATGAGCATTCCAGGGAACGTCGGCCACGCCAGCCAGGCGATTGGCAGTTCTGGCTAGCACGAACAGCAGGTCGGACAGCCGGTTGAGGTAGTGCAAAAGGGCTGGATTCACGGGCTCGCTCGCCCCTAATGTCACGACCCGGCGCTCGGCTCGTCGCGCCACGGCGCGAGCAACGTGCAGCGCGGCGGCAGCGTGCGAGCCACCCGGCAGGATGAAGCCAGTGAGCGGCTCGAGCGCGGCCTCGAAACGGTCTATCAACTGCTCTAGATGCTCCACGTCTGCGCCAGCCGTCACCTTTAGGTTCTTGGTCAGCCTGGTGCCGGCGCGGTCGGGTGGGGTGGCAAGCTCGGCGCCCAGATCGAAGAGACTCGACTGGATCTCGGCCAGCACCGCATCCAGCTCACGCATCTCCGGATCGAGTGATGCCGCCGCCAGACCCAACGCCGCATTGAGCTCGTCGACGCAGCCGTACGCCTCGACACGTGGCGCGTCCTTGCGCACGCGGCTGCCACCAAACAAGCCGGTCTCGCCCTTGTCACCAGTGCGCGTGTAGATCCTCACGAAAGTCATCCCTCACAAACACCATTGTAGCCTGCACCATATGCTATAGTCTGTCCTGCTACCCGGTCCCCATGAGCCGTACACTGGTCACGGCACCAACGTTTCAAGGGGAACGCGTCAGATGGCTACCAAATTGGCGTCATTGCCTATCAAGCATTCTAAGCCTCCCGCCGTGAGTGTCGTATGAAAGTATCAATCATCATTCCGGTATATAACGAAGTAGGCACCATTCGTACCGTCCTCGAGCGTGTGCGATCCTCGCCCATTGACAAGGAAATCGTCGTGATCGACGACGGTTCCACCGATGGCACCCGCGAGATTTTGCGCGCGGAGACCACGGACGGCACCCGTGTGTTGACGCATACGGAGAATCAGGGCAAGGGTGCGGCCATCCGTACGGGGCTGCAGCATGCCACCGGCGATTACGTGCTGATTCAAGATGCCGATCTGGAATATGACCCGGCGGACTACGAGCTCTTACTCAAGCCTATCCTTCGAGGAAAGGCTACGGTGGTGTACGGATCTCGCTTCCTCGGCGAGCACAAGGCCATGCTGTTCTGGCACAGCGTCGGTAATCGGCTCCTCACTCTCATCACCGACGTGCTCTACGACACCACGCTTACAGACATGGAGACCTGCTATAAGCTCATCCCCACCGAGCTGATTCGCACCATTCCGTTGCGGGCCAACCGTTTCGACTTTGAGCCGGAGATTACTGCGAAGATTCTGAAGCGAGGCCATCGAATCTACGAGGTGCCTATCTCATACGCGGGCCGCGAACTGAGCGAAGGTAAGAAGATTAGCTGGCGCGATGGTTTCCCGGCAATGCTCGCGCTAATCAAGTACCGGTTCGTGGAATAGCATCACCCGGGCGCACCTTGCCAAACGGTCCAGCCAACCCAACCGCGTTATGGTACAGGGAAGGACCAATGCGCCTGGTACTCGGGCGCTCGATCAGGGTCACCGGCAGCAGATGCTCCAACTGGCGCGGCTTGCGCCCAGCGATCATATCCACCAGGAGATCCACGGCCAGGTTACACATTTCCGTCACCGGCAGGTCGGTCACCGTGATGGAAGGCTGGGCCATCTGGGTCAAGGGCGAATCCATCAGACTAATGAGTGAAATATCCTCCGGCACGCGCAGGCCGTGCTCCGTCAGCGCGCGCAGGATGGTCACGGCCTCCAGGTCGTTGCCCGCGGCGATCAGCGCCGTGACCTCGGTCCGTCGCAGCAGCACTGGCCGGATGCTCTCTCGCAGCCCCTCGGTTGGGCTGTAGGTCATGATTTGATTGCGGCGCAACTGCACCCCAAGAGCCGAGTGTGCCCGTTTGAAGCCCACCATGGCGTGGTAGTGCGTGCCGAGCACAGGAGCGCCGTCGACGACCGGCAGCACCAGACCAATCTGCTCGTGCCCCAGACCGAAGAGATACTCGGCCGCGATCTCGGCCGCCCCCGCAATGTCGGCATCCACCCGCACGAACTGCGACGGGTGCCTGGTGCGCCCAAATGTGACGAAGGGTGCCGACTCCTTACTGAGAGCCTCCACCCGAGCATCGTCCAGCTGGGTGCCTAGCAGCAGGGTCCCGTCCACATGGCGTGAGCGCACCAGCTCTAATAGGCCCCCGGCATCCAGTCCATGCGACATTTCGCAGACCAGGGCGAAAGCGTGGTGCGACAGCCGATCCGCCACACCCGCGATGAAGTCAAACGAGGGAACTTTCGACGTGGCGCGGGTTTGGGGACTGACCGGCACCGCCAAGCAGATGCGCTTGGTGGTATGTGCCGACAGGCTGAACGCATTGACGTTGGGATGATAGTTGAGCTCTCGCACCGCCGCGAGGATTGCCTCGCGCGTCTTCGGCGCCACCGGTCGCTTGCCGCTGAGCGCGTGCGATACCGCCGTTGGCGCGACGCCGGCCAACCGAGCCACATCCTTGATCGTGGCCATGCCTGCCCTCTCGATCGATGGGCCGTCTACCGCTGAACCACACGCTAGCCTGACCAAGCCACACGGGCGATTCCATTCATACACCCTCGGGCGCCGGACTGATGCCAAGGCTCCGGCCCCGTGCGACAATCAGACTTGCCACGAATATAACACAACACGTGTTGTGCTTCAAGCACCCCGTATGGTTTTCCTGATGGGGCCCGGTACCGTTGCCAGATCTCGGGACTCGTGCTACGTTCATGCCAACACGTGTTGTTATCGTCGCTTGAAACTCGAGGAGACAAAGAATTGGGCGCGGCAGTATGCAGCCGGTTCCGGGGTATGGCCGGCAGTTTAGGACTTGTGACATTATGCTTTGTCGCCACGATGATCTCGCCCGCCGTGCAGCGCGCCGGCGCGGTGGGCCAACCCCCCCACCTCGCCGGTCCAGCCGCAACACCGCTCATGGGCTGGAGCAGCTGGAGTACGCTCCGCACAGCCATCAGCGAGGTAGACATAAAGGTGCAGGCTAGAGCCCTTGCCAAGACCCTCGCACCCTCCGGCTATCGTTATGTCAATCTGGACGACGGCTGGTACGTCGACCCGGGCTACAGCGTGGATCCCTATGGCAGGTGGTTGGTAGACCAATCCAAGTTTCCCCACGGGATGAAGGCGCTTGGCGACTATCTGCACGGACTGGGTCTTAAGTTCGGCCTGTACATCACTCCCGGTATACCCGCCGCAGCAGTCGCTAAGAACACACCGATCGAGGGCACAACCTGCCACGCCCGCGACATCGCGAATACCAAGAAGTTCGACGCCAACTACCAGAGTGCCACCGCGATGTACGCCATCGATTTCAAGAACAAGTGTGCCCAGGCATTTATCGACTCGTGGGCTCGGCAGTTTGCCTCCTGGGGCGTCGACTTTCTCAAGCTAGACGGCCTCGATAGTAGTACTATCGATGTCGCGGCTGCCTGGTCGCACGCCCTGCGCAGTACGGGACGCCCGTTCTACCTGGCGCTCGCGAACACGCTCCAGCTGCCAGATGCTAAATCCTGGAAGATGTACGGCAACAGCTGGCGTATTGATTCGGACATCGAATGCTACACCAACTGCAACGCACTCACCGACTGGAACGAGGTGCTCTTACGCTTTACCGACGACCCACCGTGGGTCACGGTGAGCGGCAACGGCGGTTGGACCGACCTGGATTCGCTGGACGTCGGAAACGGCCACCTGGATGGACTGACCAAAGACGAGCGGCAGACGTATATGACCCTCTGGGCGATCAGCGCCGCGCCACTGTACACCGGAGACGATCTGACCCAGCTCGATTCGTTTGGCATCCAGCTGCTGACTAACAAAGAGATCATCGGCGTAGACCAGGCCGGCGTAGCCGGCCATCCCCTGGACGACACCGGCTTGCAACAGGTCTGGTTCGCCAAAGAGCCGGACGGCTCCTACGCTGTCGCACTCTTCAATCTTGACGACACAACCACGACCGCTGTCACGCTGAACTTCTCTACGCTCGGCATCACAGCCCGTGCCTCGGTTCGCGACCTATGGCACCATACCGACCTCGGGACCTTCACCAAGCAGTACACCGTAAGCTTGCCCCCTCACGGCTCATCAATGCTGCGAGTGAAACCTGTGCAGATGTCATAGACCTCCGTGTCGGTCCTGGAACAATCGTCGGAGTACGAAGACCTCACAGTGGTCCTAGCAGAGGAGGAGAGGTGCGGGTGGCACCCGAGGGCGAGTCCTTCGCCGCGCTGCTCAAGCGAGCTCGCCTGGCGGCAGGGCTGTCCCAGCGCCAGCTGGCCGCACGCGCGCGTATCGGTCTCAGCACCGTGCGCGCCCTCGAGCAGGGCGTGAGCGCCGCTCCGCAGCCCGAGACCCTGTCCCGCCTGGCCGACGCCCTGGCCTTGCCGCCCGCCGAGCGCGGCGCCCTCATCGCCGCCTTCAGCGCCGTCCGCATTGCGCAGCTCGAGGCCCTCGTGCCCCCACCATCGCCCCACCTGCCCGTGCCCAAGTCCAGCTTCGTGGGCCGGGAGTACGAGCTCAGCCGCGTCTGCGCGCTGTTGGAGCAGTCCCGGCTGGTCAGCCTCATCGGGGTGGGCGGGGTGGGCAAGTCTCGCCTGGCGCTGGCCGCCGCCGCCAGCCAGCAGGCCCGCTTCCCTGACGGCGTCTGGCTGCTCGAGCTCGCGTTCCTGCGCGACGGCAACCTGCTGCCCGGCGCCCTGGCACGGCTGCTAGGCCTGAAGGAGGAGCCCGGTGTCCCCCTCTACAAAACACTGGCCAGTGCCCTGCGCCCCCGGCAGCTGCTGCTGGTGCTGGACAACTGCGAGCACCTGCAGCCCGCCTGCGCCGCCCTGCTC
>Ga0187876_1000497_pt1 | contig 40239 bp, 34 predicted proteins | sample June2016WEW_17_4_FD_133000 | JGI IMG/M metagenome (GOLD analysis project Ga0187876, IMG submission 133000) | Peatland microbial communities from SPRUCE experiment site at the Marcell Experimental Forest, Minnesota, USA - June2016WEW_17_40 | ecosystem: Environmental > Terrestrial > Soil >...
AAGCAGGTCCTTGCGCCACGACACGCTCAGACCAATCAGGGTGAAGGCCACAAGAATCACACTGGTCTGCCACGGCGAGACTGTGTGAAAGCGGACCGTAGCCTCCCAAAGCAGGGGTGAAAGGATCAGCGCCGCAGTGAGGCTGTAGAGGATGGTGGCGAGCCGGCGTCCCGCGTGGGCTCGCGGCGCCCAAAGCAGCCACGCCACGGCGTAAAGAGCTGCGACGGCAAAGGCGAGTTTGGCGGGAATGACCCCGGATTCGGCGATGGCCCGCAGAAGGTAAGCTCCGGCAAAGCCGAGCGTCGCACCCCCCAGGATAGGAAGAACGCGGCTGGTTTCAGGAACCGGGGAGGAGGCAGTTTCTTCCTCGTCTCGTCCGGGCACGTCGTGGCGTGCCCCTACATCCTCTTGCCTGGGCACGTCGCGGGGCGCCCCTGCATCGCGAATCACAGGGGCATCGGGATGAACTCCCAGGGACGCTTCTAAACGAGCAACCCGGTCCGTCAGATTGCGAACCTGCTGGCGCAGGTCGTCCAGATCTGCCTGCAGCATGGCAGCTCCCTTAGACTTCGCGCGCTTTTCTTTCTACATCACCTCGGTGCCCGATGCTATCTCCCGATTCCATCTGGCGAATTTTCAGGTAGAGGCCGCCGATGGCAAGCACAATGGCGATAAGGGCCAGTCCCAGACCCTTGCGTCGATAATCTCTTTCGCGAAGCGCCGCCACACCGGCCTGGTAAGATTTTGCGGCGATTTCGACTCCCGAATCGGTAAGTTTTCCAACCGCTGCCGCGTCGAAAGTATGAACGTCGACGCGGGCTTTTACCAAATCCTCATGTGCGCCTGCCAGTTCCACCTTGGGCCCCGAGACCTCCATTCCGGCGCGTTCCGCGACATTCAGCACTTCCGCCGCCCGCGTGAGCGAGGAGTCGAGATGAGTGAGATCTGCCAACATGGCTTGCGCAGCGCCGTAGCCCTTATCGCCCGGCGTATGACAAGTGGTGCACACCGACTGTGGCCCCGTACCCACCCAGGCGTCCGTAGGCCGGACGATTTCGTGGTTAGAATGGCACTGCACACATCCCGGCAATCCCATTTTTGCGAAGGCGGCTTGGTGGGGGCTCTTCTCGAAGAGTTGCTCGTTCATCACGTGGCAGGTGCCACATACGTTAGCGACCGAGCTGACCCCGGGAGGAGTGGCTCCGTGGTTGCCGTGGCAGGTCGAACAGGTGGGCGCTGAAGTATCCCCGCCCGCCAGCGTCTGGGCGTGCACGCTCTTCTCGTAAAGCGCGAACTGATTGGTGGGAATGTCAAAGCCTTTCATATAGGCGGGGTCGGCGTGGCAGCGGGCGCAGGTGCTGGCCACGTTCGTCGGGTAGACAGGCGCCCGCGTATCGGAAACGGCGAGAATGTTGTGCACGCCGTGGCAGTCGACGCAGGCCGCCACCTTGGTGTCGCCCTGCTTCAACCGCTTCCCATGCACGCTGGTCAAATACTCACTCAGTTGATCCACGCGCATTTGAGGATTGAAGCGATGCATATAGGCGGCATCAGAGTGGCAGCGGGCGCAGAACTCCGGGATCTGGTTCTTTTTGGGAGCGCCGCGGAAGCCTTTGGCATGGCTCATGGCGTTCATCGAGTCGTCGGAGGGATCGCCACCATGGCAATCCGCACAACTCAGGCCCGCTTGATGATGGACATCGACCTCGAACTGCGAGGCTGGCTTGGCGAGGTCCCCCCCCAGCGCCGCGTGGCAGGTGATACAAGTGTCTTTGGGTGGGGCGGCAACGGCAGCTCGCAGCGACAAGAATAGCAAGGCGACAAATATGATGGATTTCGTCATAGCGCTCTACCGCAAAGCCAACGCCGACAGCACAATGATGTACCCGATCACAAAAACCCCCAGTCCGGAGAAAACGCGCGTCAGGCGGCCAAACCCGATCCTGCGGTCCAGGAAGGGCACCATAATCCAAACCACTGCGGCCACGCTGATGCCCAATATCCCGGCAAGCTCGCCTTCCAGGAAGAGGATTCTGGCAGGAAGATACTTCAGGGTTTGAAACATGAAAAGAAAATACCATTCCGGCCGGATTCCCGCCGGTGCGGCAGCGAACGCGTCGGCCTTGGTGCCCAGTTCCCAGGGGAAAATCGCGGCGAGCCCCCCCAGCACTCCCAGCGCGGCGTACCAGCCAATCATGTCGCGCAACAAGAAATTGGGGAAAAAGGGCATGTTACGCAGGGAGGTGCGTCCCTCTGCCACGGCGCGCTCGACGCTGGGCGGAACGCTCATTCCCAACTTCTGTACCAGGAATAAATGGATCGCGAGCAATAGCGTGGCGAGTCCTGGCAACACGGCAATGTGGAATCCGAAGAATCGCGTCAGGGTCGCTCCGGTGACTTCCTGTCCGCCGCGCAGGAAAACCAGAAGCCATTTTCCAATACCGGGAACCGAACCCGCCATTTCAGTTCCCACTTTGGTGGCAAAAAAGGCTAGGGTGTTCCAGGGCAGGAGATAACCGCTGAAGCCAAAACCCAGGACGATGAAAAACAGCAGCATGCCGCTGATCCAAGTGAGTTCTCGCGGCTTTCGATAAGCTTTGAGGAAATAAACACTGAACATGTGCAAGAAAGCGGTGAAAATCATCAAGTTTGCCGACCAACTGTGGACGGAGCGGATGAGCCAGCCAAAGCGCACCTGGGTCATGATGAATTGCACGCTTTCGAAAGCATCGTTGGGGGTGGGCCGATAATAAAGCAACAGCAGGATGCCGGTGAGGACCTGGATGATGAAGAGGAACAGGGTCATACCACCCAAGTAGTACCAAAGGATGTGGCGAGTCACCGGAACGGTCTTATGGCGTAAGAACTCCTCCACACTCCCGGCGCCGAACCTTTCGTCGAGCCAGTTCAGAGTTTTGCGGTAGAGAGTAGCCATAATCAAGCGGCGCGAGTCGCCACCACATCGTCTCCTTGAATGTGAACTTCATACCTCGCGAGCGGACGCGGCGGCGGGCCGTTTACATTGCGTCCCTCGAGATTGTAGAGCCCATTGTGACAAGCGCACCAGATTTCTCGCAAGTCAGAACGATACTGGACCGTGCAACTCAAGTGCGTGCACACCGCCGAAAAAGCCCGGTAGCTGCCGTCCGCCAGATGAACCAACAGAGCGGGCTCGGAACCGAACCTGAAGATCTTTCCGTTGTTGTTCTTGAGTTCACCCACCTTCGCCGCCACCACAAAATTGCTGGCCGACTCTGCCACGGGCGGGGGAATGATGTAGCGCAGGGCAGGATAAATGAAGGAAATAATCGAAGCTGCGACACCACTGCCTAGAAGCAGATTAATCCAGCGCCGGCGGGATTGCACACTATCACGCGATGTAGGACCGGGCGTTTCCAAAAGCGCGTTCTCCTCTCAAACTGTCATTCCTGAGCTAAAACTCGAACTGGCTCCTACTTGTTCTCCGGCGCTTTGTACCCTTTCAGAGAGTGGTCGTGCGCCTTATAGTATTTGCCGGCGTCGTTCAACTCTTTGGACCCCATCTTTACGTGGCAGAATGTGCATGACTTGCCTTCCTTCTTGGCGTATTCAGGCTTGGCTGTCGACCAAGTCGCCAGGCAGCCAAGAATGATGGATATCGCGATCAGAGCCTTAGTCAGCTTCATTAGTATTCTCCTTGAAGTTTAGTAACTTCTACGGCAACAGGCGCGCGAGTTCCAGAAACTTCACTTTCTGCTGCGCGTCGGTGGTGACTCGAGGCGAGTAATAAAAGCGAAGGCCGACCTTCACTCGCGTCTCGCTTCCCTATGGTAACCCGGACTGCATCGGGAAACTAATGAGTCCTGGGGTTACTGTCGTGATTACGGCACACACGGCCAAGAGAATTGTCAGCCCCGCAAGGTAAGACCAGCGCAGGACGAATCAGGTGTCCGGCATTCCGGAATAATTGACTCAAGGCCAACCCCAATCCGAAAGCGTATTTTTGTCCACGTCGAGGCCGGCTAACAGCCTTCCACATAGAGAACCATTTGTCTCCGTGGCAAGATGGGGACCAAAAGTTACTCTGGACAAAAGGACCGTTTGTCCGAGGTCTTTGTATAAGAATTAAACACCTTGAGGAAAGCGTGACGACTTTTTTGAGAGAATTCCCCCACCCTTGGGTAAAGTCCTGCAGTTCACCGAATAGGGAGAGTTGGGCGTGAAGCTCCTCGGCGCCTGCCTTACAAGCACTCCACCATATGCTCGGCGTTGGCTCCGTTTCACACTTAGGGGGTTTCTACGAACCCGAGGCGTGCGCAAACGGCGCAGTGATCCGGCTCCGCCAGGTGGCAAGCGGTTGCCCCGCATGGGCGCTTGTGCTAAATCTGTTTTGAGATGCGGATTAGACTTGGGATTTCAGTGATGGCGACGGCTTGTGCATTCTTGTGCGCGCAAGCGATCCAGAGTCAGTCGCGGCAGGGGTATCCGCAAACGCCGTGGGGAGGCTATCCCTATGCCGCGTCCTACGACTCCGAGGTTGCCGATCCGGACGTTCACTGCGTGTTGTACGATGACGCCCAGATCTTGCCCCAGGGCGCCGAAGTGCTGTAGTTTTTGGCTGCACAGACCTTCCCTCGAGAGTCCGGCGCAGCAATTCGAGAGGCATCATTCTCGAAGTGTGAAAGGCCTGTTAGAGAGGCAAGTAGGAGGATGAAATGGTGAGCCGTCGTAGTCTCTTCAAAGGCGCGACCACAGGCTTGGTCGCGGCAAGTCTGGGCGCTCGGAATCTCTTCGGGCAACTGATCGGATCTCGCTACAAGTTTACGATGGGCAGCGGGCCGGGGCCCGAAACCGTGATTAATGGCAAACGCTATCTGTATTTCGGCGGTACCGGCTATTTCAGCTTCCAAACTCACCCGGAGATCCTCGCCGCGGCGCAGAAGGCGCTTGCGGAGTTCGGCATGGACACGGCGACTTCCCGGGACATCTTCGGGACCTCACCCCTGCTGCTGGCGGTTGAGCAGAAGGTCCGGGAGTTCATGGGGACCGAAGACGCCATCTATCTGCCATCGGGGTACCTGATTAATATTGCGGGGTTTCAATCGTTGAATGAGTTGAAGCGTTTCGACGCGATGTTTGTGGACGAAACTGCGCATTGGAGCATCACGGATTTCATGTATGCGCTTCAAAAACCTGTGTACACCTTCGCCCACGGCGATCCGGAGGACCTCCGCCGGAAACTGAAGGCGAATCTCGGTGCGGGCCAAAGGCCTTTGGTGGCGAGCGACGGGATCTTCCCGACGTTCGGGAAGATCGCGCCCGTCGAGGCTTATTTCCCGCTGGTGGAACCCTACGACGGCTGCCTCTGGCTGGATGATTGTCACGCCCTGGGCGTGCTGGGCGAGCACGGCCGCGGTACCTATGAATTTTATAAGTTGCACTCCGGCCGCTTGTACGGCGCCGGCACACTGAGCAAGGCAGTAGGCGCGCACGGGGGAGTTATCAGCGGCACGCAGGAGTTCATTCAGCCAATTCGCGCCGGCCACGTGGCCAATGGTTCGAATGCTTCCGTCTCAGCAGCGGCGGCCGCGGCGGTGAAGGGTCTCGAGCTCATGATGACCCACCCCGAGTTGCGCCAACAACTCTGGCGAAACGCTCACCAACTCAAGAGCGGCCTGAAAGCCATGGGTTTCGACCAGGACGACACGCCCGTACCGGTCGCTGCCTGGACGCTCAAGACCGCAGAAGAGATGGACCGAGTGCAGGCGGAAATGATGCGGCGCGGCATCGCTATTCAACGCACCGATTATGTGGGCGCGGGACCGGGAGGGGTTCTGCGCGCCGTGGTCTTCGCTAACCACAAACCAGAGCAGATCGCTCGCATGCTGAACGAATTGAAGTCGCTCGTGTAAGAAGCTGCTCAGACCCGGCAGGGATGGGATCACTTAGCCCAAGGTTCAAGAAGGTGTGAAAAAATCAAAACAGCTCACGCCAAGACGCCAAGGCGCAAAGGAGCGCAAAGCTGAAGTGTTTTCTTTGCGAACTTTGCGTGCTTTGCGACTTTGCGTGAAACCGGTTTGTCGATCCGTGGATTAATTCACAGGTTCAAAGCCCTGTGCCCTGGTCCCGTACCGATTCGGTCATACGTCCTTCTGGTCCAACTACATAGGCTCGACAACCTTATGATGCGTGGGCATACGGTCAATGGGATTTCGCATTGTTCTGCCGTTTTCTTCTTGAGGAACGTCCAATCTGATCAGCTACATAATCACGGCGCTCGCTTGGTAACGACCCAAGAGTTCACCTGAAAGTCGGAAGGATTGTAAGCGGACCAGTCTGAGGTATAATCCCGGACACCGGAGGGCTAAAATCGAAGCCACGGTGAATACGCTTTCCGCAAGCACAGGAGCAGACGCGCATGCCGCTACAAAAGGAAAACGCATCCACTTTTGCCGAAGCGCTTCGGGAATGCCTTGAGTCGCTTGGTGGAGTGCGCTCCAAACGAGAGATTGCCTCATGGATACAAGAGCACTACCCCGACCGCTGGAAATCTGGCACGCTAGCTGGACATTTGTACGGATGTTGCGTCAACAATCCCAAAGGGATTCAGCACCATCCGGGGTTCCGACGGTTTTTATTTGCGTTGGGAAATAGTCGCTACGAGCTTTACGACCGAGACAAACATGCTGCCTGGGAGAACGGTGTTCCGGCTCGAGAACAGCCTGAGCAGCAACCTGAGAACGGCCATGACGAGTTGACGGACAACAACGGTGGCACGGCGTTTGCATACGAAGAAGATCTCCGCGATTACCTCGCAAAAAACCTCCACATTCTAGAGCCTGGATTGACTTTGTGGACTGGCTCAGATTTCGACTCGGTCGAGTTTGCAATAGAAGGGCGCAGGATTGACATCCTCTGTAAAGATATGGCGGGTGTTCCGGTTGTTGTCGAGCTGAAAGTTAGTCGCGGCCATGAGCGTACAATCGGTCAGTCCCTATATTACCGGGCCAAAATCAAAGAGACCATGAATGCCGCCAAGGTCCGGATTTTTGTGGTCGCACAGGAAATTAGCCGCGAGCTTAAGTTGGCAGCTCAAGAAGTACCCGATGTGGCGCTCTTTGAATACGCTCTGTCGATGACAGTGCGGAGGTTATAAATTCATGTTGCCATCCAAAAAACACGTCGGCCGGCTTGGGCGTGCAACGCAGCGTCCTAGACTATTTTGAAATTGCTCAAGTATTCTGTCGTGAGTTTGTAAATCAATTTGAATTCTATTCCCGCCATGCCAACAATCCGAATATCCTCTTTCGCTCCGCAAAACTCAGCGAAGGCACACCCCACGGTCCACGCCGGCCCAATGTGGTGAGGCATCGCGGCAGCTTTCCTGTACTGGACCACACGTGTCGCCAGCCCAGCTAGTGCGGAATGGGACTCAGGATCTAGACTTCCCATTTTCTCAAAGGGAGCGCGGTAAGCATCGAACACCCGTTGCCTCGAAGGGTCGCGCAAGGTGGCCAACACGGCGAGTTCGACAACAAAAACTCGTAGACACTTTAACTCGTCCAAAACTCGCCCTTCGTTCAACTTGACGTCCAACTCTTTCAGGTATCGTATCCACCCAGCGTTCGATTCTTCGCTCCCGTTTGCTATCGTGAGAAGTGCCAGAGCCACGTCTTCAGCACGAGCCTTCTTCTTAAGCCCCAACATCTAAAGGTCCCTCCTTCACGCCTTATGACGGCTTGCACATGAATACCAACTCCGTAAGCCCGTCCCGTATGCTTAGGACTTGACAGAACAGGCGGGACACACGACGTTTTCGGTTTCAGGATTCGGGCGGAAAGTCTCGCCGCATTTGACGCATGGGATAGTGCCGTTCTCAAAGTCGAAATGCAGCGTGAAGTAGTCCTGCTTCTCGATGTCGAGGGCGAGAGTTTTGATCTGTTCATCGGAAAAGATTAAAGGGTGGCCTTCTTTGAGGCGAGACGCAGCGCCTTCCAAGTACTCATGTGGGAAATAATGATCGGTTGCGATCAGACTCTTGGCTCGGTCGATGCTGGTCTTCGGCTCATACCCGCAAGTTTTGCATCCCGCCCAAGCACCAAACTTCATCGCTCCGCATCGAATACAGACGGCTACTGTCACGCCGCGATGGTACCACCGTTGCAGGCGATTTGCGCAATTGATTTCTCTATAGCTCCCGCCGGGGATGCGGTCTCTTAACCCTTCGAATTTGGCGCGAAGATGCCACAGGATGCGCGTTGCGAGGGCGAGCCAAGGGTGGAAAGGGTGAGGAAACTACTATATCCGCGAGTAGACGGACAAGGATGCGAGAGATCATGTCTTGCCCTCGCCTTGCGCCTGACTCCCCGAGTATTCCTGGTAAAATGCGGCCTTCCCTCTACCCTACCGTTTGGTACTCTGGCGTACGGCTTCCTGGAGGGAGCGGCCCCTCCGAGGTCAACCCCGTTGGGGTTGGCCTGACTTGGGGACGCTCCCGTCATCGGCAGGCTAAAACCTGCGGCTACTCGCGGTTGGCCCCATTTCGGGCGACTTGGTCAAGCCGTATCTTAGCGCTTACGGGTGTTGGGACCGCGCGGCTCTTCTCGAAGATGTTCCGGTCTGTCCGCGCCAGCCCTCCAAAGACGCCGTTGGGACACTCAAATACTCCACTACAGGGAAATTCCTTGGCAAACCACACCTGAGCTTATAGGCTAGAATCGGGTGTGCGCCTGCCGGAAGGGACCGGGCGGTCAAATTGTGCCGCTCGGCCTGACCTGTCCCTTCGGGGCATCGCAGACCCAGACAGCGGGGTCTGCGCCAGCCGGGAATGGCGTGGCTGGGAGCTGAAAGCTGATTGTTGGGAAATGTTTTTTGGCGAACAAAGCGAGAATGTATATGAAAACAAAGGACAATGACAATATGTCGCTAGGTCAACCCCTGTGCTCGACTTCCCCGAGCGGCGCGGCAATGGCCAGAGGCGCCTGCCAAAGACACGCCGCGACGAAGGGCCGCGGAGGAGGGCAAAATGCGCCCACCTCTGCGCTACCTCACTCGAGAAATCGACGAACGATCCGGGAATGTCTATGAAAACAAAGGACAATGACAATATGTCGCTAGGTCAATCCCTGTGCTCGACTTCCCCGCGCGGCGCGGCAATGGCCAGAGGCACCTGCCAAAGACACGCCGCGACGAAGGGCCGCGGAGGAGGGCAAAACGCGCCCACCTCCGCGCTACCTCACTCGAAAAATCGACGAGGGAGAATGTCTATGAAAACAAAGGACAAGTACAATTTGTCCGTGCGTCAGAAGCTGTTAAAGAACCAAACGCCTGTCCTCCTGACCGGAGCGGAGGTTCTCCGTAGTCTCCTGTGGTTCAACGATTTGCGAACAACTGCAGAGATCCTTCGCGGCGCTCAGGATGACAGTTGCGCTTTCAGAGATCACAGAGGGGAGCCGACATAGTGAAGCAATATGCTACTATGATTGCTATAATCCTACTTATAATTGCCGCTTTGGTTACAGTCCGGTCTCCGCGCATTCGCGCCTCCGAAGATGAGCCCGACATGTCAGCCCTCTTCGACAAGCGGGACGCCATGATACCCATGCGCGACGGGATCAAACTGCACACCGAGATCTACACCCCCAAGCACCAGGACGGTCCGCTGCCATTTATCTTTGAGCGCACTCCGTACGGTTTGAGCGACGGTTCGAATGGCTATACGATGAAATTCCGCATCTACCAGGAACTGGTCGCGGAGGGCTTCATATTCGTCTTCCAGGACATCCGTGGCCGGTATGGCTCCGAAGGCCAGTTTGTGATGTTTCGCGACCCGCGAGATAAGAACGACCCGCATGCCATCGACGAAGGTTCTGACACCAACGACACCGTCCAATGGCTGCTGAAGAACGTTCCGAACAACAACGGCAAAGTCGGTATCCTCGGGATTTCTTATGGCGGCTGGCTCACCACCATGGCCCTGCTCGACCCCGACCCCGCCATCAAGGCGGCTTCTGAACAGGCTTCGCCCGCCGATCAGTTCCTGGGCGACGACTTTCACCATAACGGCGCCTTTCGTTTGAGCTACGGGTTTGAATACTCAGCACGAATGGAGACCGGGAAAGAGGACTACTCCTTCAAATTCGATCGCTTCGACACTTATGACTGGTACTTGAACGAGTTGGGACCTCTCAGCAACGGCAACGCGAAGTACCTGCAGGGCCGGGTACCGACTTGGAACGACTTCATCAACCATCCCAACTACGACGAGTTCTGGCAGAAGCAGGCCTTCTCGCCTTATCTGAAGTCGCTCCGGCTGAAGGTGCCCAACTTGAATGTGACCGGTTGGTGGGATCAGGAAGATTTTTACGGGCCCAACAAGATTTACGAACTTCTGGAGAAAAATGACTCGGAGCACATGAATTACCTCGTCGCCGGTCCCTGGAATCACGGCGGCTGGGCCGGGCGCGACGGGAGCCACCTGGGCAAAATCCAGTTTGGAAGCGACACCAGCAAATACTTCCGTGAAAGCATCCAGCGGCCCTGGTTCACCTATTGGCTGAAAGCGAAAGGCGAACTTCCGCTGCGCGAAGCGATCACGTTCGAGACCGGGTCCAACGCGTGGATTAAGTACGATCAGTGGCCGCCGCAGCAAAGCATTTCCGGCCGCAAGCTTTATTTGCAGCCGGAAGGCCAACTCTCCTTCAGCGCGCCGGCGGAAACCGGCGATAGGGAGTACGATGCCTATGTTTCCGATCCCGCCCACCCGGTGCCGTACCGCCATCGGCCGATCGGCCAGACTTACGGCGTGGTGCCGGGTTGGGGAACCTGGCTGGTTGAGGATCAGCGATTCGTTTACCTGCGTCCGGACGTAGCTTCCTGGCAAACGGCAGTCTTAGACAAGAATCTCACCGTGACCGGCGACATCGTAGCCCATCTCTTCGCCTCGACCACCGGGTCCGACTCCGACTGGATCGTAAAGTTGATCGATGTGTACCCGCAGGATTATCCGAGCGACCCGGCGATGGGCGGTTATCAGATGATGGTTGCCGATGAAGTGTTCCGCGCCCGCTTCCGCAAGAGCTTCGAGCGCCCGCAGGCCGTCGAGCCCGGGAAGGCGACCGAGTACACCATCGACTTGCACACCAACGATCATACGTTCTTAAGCGGCCACCAGATCATGGTCCAGGTGCAGAGCACATGGTTTCCGGTGATCGACCGCAACCCGCAGAAATTTGTCCCTAATATTTATAAGGCAAGCCCTGAAGATTACCAGATCGTGACGCAGCGCGTGTACCACTCGAAAGAGTTCGCGTCGTATATCGATCTGCCCGTGAAGGCGGAATAGGAAGCGGGCGCAGCCCGCCTTGGATTTCGCGGTGGGTCAGAAGATCGCCTCGCCCACCCTTTAGCTTTCTGCCACCTGCTGCGAGCCTGGACCTTATCTCTGCTCCACAGACCGAAAACCACGCCTCGCTGCCTGCTACAATAGTCGCATGCTGAACATGCGAAACGCCGGCGCCCACGACATTCCGCTTATCCTTGAATTCATCCGAGAGCTTGCCGAATATGAGAGAGCCCCGGAGCAGGCGGTGGCCAGCGCAGAAGATTTGCGTCGCGACGGATTCACCGGCAGTCCCAAGTTCCGCGTGCTCATTGCCGAATGGCAGGGCGAGCCCGCCGCGTTTGCGCTCTTCTTCTATCACTATTCCACCTGGACTGGCCACCCGACCTTGTTTCTCGAGGACCTCTTTGTTCGCCCGCGATTTCGCGGCAAAGGGATCGGCAAAGCGCTGCTGTTGCGCTTGGCGAAAACGGCCGTGGAGGAAGGCTGCGCGCGATTCGAGTGGCAAGTTCTCGACTGGAACACTCCTTCCATCGAGTTCTACCAATCGCTCGGGGCCAAGGTCATGAAGGAATGGCTCACCATGCGCGTGAGCGGAGAGGAACTGGTGCGGCTCGCCGGCGCCGAAAAGACAACCCCATGAAGCGATAATTTGTCCCCCCAACTCTCATCAATCTTTTCGGGCCCTTGGTGCATCACTATAAAGGGAGGTCATTTTCCTTCATGACAAGATTCGTCACTGACTACCTGGGGCAGGGGCAGCAAGAACTGTCTCAATTGTTAAATGAACTTCAAGGTGAATTGCAAGTGCTCAACTTGGCGCGCGATTTGAAATCAACGGCGGCGCGCCTGGCGGTGTTATCCAGGAAGATTACACTGGCCTTTCATCATCATATCCTTCAGCAGGAGCAGATCCTCTTTCCCGCCCTCGAGGGACACATGCAGGGCATTGCCGCAACCCTGGAACGCATGCGACGCGAGAACGAAACAGGTGAAACTGCGGAGAAGGCGTTTTTCGAGTGCGTCGAGCAGTGGATGAAAAGCGGCAAGAACCGCCAGGAAGTTATGAAGCGGGGCCGCAACTACGTTCAGTGGGTGCGCGCGCACCTGTTGAAGGAAAACGGGCGGCTTTTCCCGCTGGTCGAGCGCGGCCTCGATCCGGAAACTCAACAGAAGGTTCTCCGGGCGATGGAAGAACTCAGCCACGAGACATCTTCTCCCCTCTCGGAGGGAACTGTTTCAGGACGGGCTTAGAAAGCGGTCAGCACTCAGCCGTCAGCTCTCGGCTTTCACCCGTGAGGCGGAAAGTCCTTGCCGTCGGGGATCTGTCATTACGCCTTGCCGGCTGCAAGTTGAGGTTTGTTCGTATCCTGCCTTTTATCGCACTTCGTCGCGCCGATCTTCAGGCCGGCATCTCTAAGTGCTGACCTGAAGGTCAGCGCCGCATCTCCAGTCAAACAGCAGCGGGCTGCCACACTCCGAATCTGCATTCCAAAAGTATGGTGCGCGGATTGGATTTCGTGTAAGGTAAGGTGATTCCACCAGGAGGTGACTTTTGTCGACGGTACTCGAGGCCGCGCCGGTCGCGGCAGGACCAACCCGCACCCGCCAGCCCACCGTGCGCAACGTCGCGGTGGACGCATACCGCGGCTTCGTGATGCTGCTGATGATGGGTGAAGTGCTGCAGTTCTCTCGCATCTCACGAGCTTTTCCGGCGAGCTGGTTCTGGAAAATCCTGGCCTTTAACCAGACGCACGCCGAGTGGGCGGGTTGCTCCCTGCACGACCTGATCCAGCCGGGGTTTTCATTCCTGGTGGGCGTAGCATTGCCTTACTCAATTGCCAGCCGCCTGGCGAAAGGCGCGACCTTCGGCAAGCTGTTGGCACACACGGCTTGGCGAGCGCTGTTGCTCATCGCGCTGGGCATCTTCCTGCGGTCCATGAACAGCCCGCAAACCAACTTCACCTTCGAAGACACACTCACCCAGATCGGACTCGGCTATGTGTTTTTGTTTCTGCTCGGGTTCCGTTCCCCGCGCTTTCAATGGACCGCCCTTGCTGTGATTTTGTTCGGCTATTGGCTGGCTTGGGCACTTTACCCGGCGCCGGGCCCCGGCTTCAACTGGCAGGCGGTCGGAGTGCCGGCGAATTGGACGCATTTCTATACGGGGTTCGCCGCCCACTGGAACAAGAACAGCAATTTGGGGCAAGCCGTCGATCTTTGGTTTCTCAACCTGTTCCCGCGCCCCAAGCCGTTTGCTTATAACGACGGTGGATACTTAACTCTCAGCTTCATTCCTACCCTGGGCACGATGATTCTGGGCTTGATTGCCGGCCAATGGTTGCGCGCTTCCGCGCCTCGCATTCCCATGAAACGGCTGTTGCTCGCCGGCGTCATCGGCATCGCGGCGGGCCTTTTGCTGCACGTCACCGGCATCTGCCCGGTGGTGAAGCGCATCTGGACGCCCAGTTGGACGCTCTTCAGCGGGGGAGCTTGTTTCCTGTTTTTGGCGGCATTCAGTTGGGTGATCGAGGTGAAAGGCTACAAAAAGTGGTCGTTTTTCCTTGTGGTCGTTGGAATGAACTCAATCGCCGCTTACCTCATCGCCCATTTGTTTGAGGACTTCATCGTCAGCTCCTTCCACATCAACCTGGGACAGCACGTTTTCCAGATTTTCGGAACAGCTTATGAGCCTTTGACGCAGGGCGTGTTCGTACTGTTCACGTATTGGCTGATTCTCTTATGGATGTACCGCAAGAAGCTGTTCCTGAAAATCTAATGGATCGGTGTCAGAACCGAAGGGTAAATGAAATACCTGGTGGTCATTGAGAAAGCAGAGAACAACTATGCCGCTTTCATTCCGGACCTTCCGGGCTGCGTGGCCACCGGCGCAACCCTCAACGAACTGCACCGGAATATCACTGATGCGGTCGCCATGCATCTTGAGGGTCTGAGGGAAGATGGCCTGCCGATTCCCGAACCGCAAACCCAGGCCGAATTTGTTGAGGCGTAACCGCTGAACGAATTCCGGTTTTCTGCGGGAGATTTGCGCGTTGGCTTTTGTATTTGCGTCCTTAGACTCTCTACCCGGCGCCTGACACCTATTGCATCAGCTGCACCAGGGCCCGCGTCAGAACACCTGCCACTTCTTCGCCCGCAGAGTTAACCTCGCCGTACCAGCGGTCCTTTTTATTCAGCAGCCAAGGCGGTTGGTTGTCCCACTCAGCCTTGGGGATGATGTAGCCGAGTTCATCGTTAGCCAACCCCAAGATAAACTGATAGCGGCTGTGCAGGTGGGCGCGCAACGTGGGCTCGAACGGCGCGTCGGGGAAATCAGCGCCGGGGTAGCGCGCGAAGCCGCCGTTGACGAGCTCGGGGTAAATCTCACCCGGAACAGTCGCGATCTCCGCCCTCAGATCGCCGTTGCCGAGCATTTGGACGTAGTCAACTTCCGTCTGAAGATCGTGTCCGGTGTTGCATTGGAGCTTGCCGATGCCGGGCAATTCCTTCTCGGCGGTCGCGGTATCGATTTTTCCGTCCGTATAAAGCGGCTTCCGGTCTTTGTAGATATGGAGCGCGCCGGCGGCGCGAAAGCGGTCGTTATCCAGGGGCGCGTAGACCACCGCCTTGCGAATCACCAACGAATCCACCGGCGCCTCCTGCCCGTTCTTCAAAGCGCGCAGGGCGAGTTCGCCGATCAGGTTGCCGAACAGTTCGGCCTTTTTCCAAGTCCCATCTTTGGCCACCCGGCCCGTTTCCGGATCTTGCAAGGCTACGTCATCGCCGAGCGTCGAGAGCAGGCCGCCAATCGAACCCTGGAAAAAAACCGCTGTGCCGCCCTCGTGGCTCTCGATGTACTGGCAGAGCCAGTGAGGATAGTCTGCCGTGATCAGTGTGTTGCGGCCGCCCAGCGTTTCCGGGTGGTCGCTCCAGTTCACCAGTGTGGCAATGGGGTGGTTGTCAGCCGTTGCCGTCAACTGCATGACGAAAAGATACGGGTCTTTCACGTAAGGGGGGCGCGAATCGCTTTGCAGCAGGGCCAGCAGCGGATGGTCGTCCCTGGCCAGCGTCATGCGTGCGTCCTGCATCGAGTGAACAGCCTGAAGGGCCGTGGAGGCGATGCGGTCGTCCAGCCACTCCATGTACTTCTCGTCCATGCCGCTCTGAAACGGCGTGGGCCCCCAAAGGCCCATGGTGTCCGGCCCCTCGTGGTCGTGTGAAGAACCCACAATCACCTGGGTTACGTCCGGAGCCTGGGCCCTGACCTTTTCCCGAACCTTGAGCACGTCGTCATAAAACAGGCCGATGAGGTCCGCCTCGCACAAAGCCAGCGTCTGGCGGCCGGCGCCAAGCGCCAGGCAGCGAACGTAAAGATCATCGTGCACGCCGGTGGCGACGCGATTGTTGTCGAACCCGGCCATGTAGACTTTGGCGGTTTTTACATCCGGCGTAATCGTCGCCTTGGCGGCGCCGGCCTCGAGGGCCGCGGCGCGCAGGACGCCGGTTCCCAAACTTGAGAGTGCCAGAGCAATCAATGCCAAGCCGCGCAGGAATGAGCGCATGATGGGCGCCTCGAATGAATGGATTGAATTCCGCTTCGAACGAGGACCAACGCTAACACGCCCGCCCGGTGATTTTCAAGCCGAAAAAAAGGCTTGACAAGCTATGCTTAATATGGTAGGCTACTATGAGTGCAGGGTACTTTTGTCATGATCGGACCATGCATGCCGACGAGGCCGTCATCGGGCGTCTCAGCCCACCAAATTGTCTTTGCCTCCCCTTGCTCAGGCGGCTTAAAATACCTCAACTGGAACGATCAAACCGGGAATGTTACTGAAAACAAAGGACGGGCCGTCGTTTACAGGCAACTGTGGAGATGCTTCGCTTCGCTCAGAGCGTGTGACTTTTTTGAATTTAACTGAAAAGTGGCACTGATAACAAAGGAGTTAAGTGGCCTTGTACGGCCAAAAAACCAAAAAAGTCACAAGCTCTCACCATGACAAAATCGGATTTCTGTCAGAACTTCGAAGGGCTTTCGCAAGGTCGGCGGCCCGTGCCAGACCTCATGGCTTTGCCCATTCGCTTGGCGTTAGCACAAGGGCGCGATCCTAACCCAAGCATGTGGAGCCGCAATGAACGAAGATTCTAAAAAATATACGACCGAAGCCAGTATGTTATTGAAAACAAAAGACCGGGTCTCGCGAAATGTGTAAAACGAACTCAAAGCGAACCCAAAACAATCGCACAAAGTACCCCAAGTAACCCTCTTTTGTGCGCTTTTGGGGAGGGATTCCAGAGCCAACCGGGGTTGAAGAGCTGGTTAGCGACCAAGACGGAGGGGAAGGACCCATGAAACGAGGATGCCTAACGCTGTCGTTGTTTTTCCTATGGGGTGGCGTCTGCCTGGCCCAGAACTCAGGGCCGCTGTTGCTCCAGAGTCCAACCCTGAGCAAGACCCAGATCGCCTTCGCATACGGCGGCGACATCTGGATTGTGGATCGCAACGGCGGCGACGCTCGCCGCCTGGTGACGGGGACGGGACTGGAAAGCCGGCCGCTGTTTTCTCCCGATGGGGCATGGGTGGCTTACACCGGCGACTATGACGGCAACGAAGACGTTTACGTGGTGCCTGCGGCGGGCGGCGAGCCACGCCGCTTGACTTACCACCCCGGCACGGACGTAGCAGTGGGATGGACGCCAGACGGCAAGAACGTTTTGATCCGTTCCACGCGCAGCAGTTACTCGCGCTTTGAGAAGCTTTTCGTCGTTCCGGTCGAAGGCGGGTTCCCGACCGAGTTGCCTTTGCCCATGGGAGTGCAGGGCTCGTATTCCGCCGACGGCTCGAGGATCGCCTACGTGCCAAGCTGGAATCGTCGCTTGGGGGCGGGCCCGGCGTACATCGCCATCAAGCATTATCGCGGCGGGCATTCGGCGGCCATCTGGATTGCCAACCTGTCGGACTCGAGCATCGTGAAAGTGCCGCGCCAAAACTCGAACGACTTCAATCCCCTGTGGGTTGGCGACAAGATCTATTTCCTCTCCGACCGCAACGGTCCCGTCACCCTCTTCGCCTACGATACCCGCACCAAAGAAGTGAAAGAGTTGCTGAAGAACGACGGCTTCGATTTCAAGTCGGCGGGGATGGGGCCGGGCGCCATTGTCTACGAACAACTCGGATCGCTGCACCTTTACGACCTGGGCTCGGGCAAAACGAAAACAGTTGAGGTGCGTGTGTCAGGCGATATGCCGCAAGTGCTGCCGCATTTCGAGAAGGTGGAAAAGCACATTCTCTCTGCCAACATCTCTCCCACGGGGCAGCGTGCCGTGTTCGAGGCGCACGGTGAGATCCTGACGGTGCCCGCCGAAAAGGGCGACATCCGCAACCTTACGAACAGCCCCGGGGTCGCGGAGCGCGACCCGGCGTGGTCGCCGGATGGCAAATCCATCGCCTATTTCTCGGACGAATCCGGCGAATATGCGCTTCAGATTATCAGCCAGGATGGCCTGGGTGCGGTGCGAAAGATCGATCTGGGCCAACCGCCCTCCTATTTCTACTCGCCCACCTGGTCGCCCGACAGCAAGAAAATCGCCTACAGCGACAAGCGGCTGAATCTCTGGTATGTGGATCTGGACCACGCCTCGCCGGTCAAAGTTGACACGGACCTTTTCGATTCCCCTCTGCACGAGTTTGATACGGTGTGGTCGCCCGACAATCGCTGGTTGGCCTACACGCGGCAACTGCCCAACCACCAACGCGCGGTGTTTGTCTACTCCCTCGAAGAACGTAAGGCGACGCAAGTTACCGACGGCATGAGCGATGCGCTCTATCCCAACTTCGACAAGAACGGGAAATATCTCTACTTTACGGCCAGCACGAACATGGGTCTTGCTACCGGCTGGCTCGACATGACCAGCATCGACCGCCCCGTGTCGCGCGCCGTTTACGTCGCTGTGCTGCGCAAAGAGCTGCCTTCCCCGATTTCCCCGGAGAGCGATGACGAGAAGGCGGAGGAGAAGAAAGATGACAAGTCCTCTCAGGCCGCCGACCAGAGCAAGGACAGAGGCAAAGACAAAGAGAAGAAGGAGTCCGTCAAGGTCACGATTGATTTTGAAAACCTCAGCCAGCGCATCCTCGCTCTGCCCATTCCGGAACGCAACTATGTGGGGTTGATGGCGGGCAAGGAGGGCATCCTGTATGTGCTTGAGGGTCCGCAACTGGAATCGGACGGTCCCTCGGGGCGAATAGTGCAACGTTTTGATCTGAAGACACGCAAGACCGAAAAGCTGATCGAGGGCGTACGACACTTTGCGCTCTCGGACAACGGGGAGAAGATGCTCTACTATCAGGGCGAGCACTGGTTCATCGCCGCCGCCGATAAGCCGCCCAAGGCGGGCGACGGCCAGCTCAAAACCACGGACATGGAGGTTCGCGTCGACCCCCACGCGGAGTGGAAGCAGATGTTCCACGAGATCTGGCGAATCGAGCGCGACTTCTTCTACGATCCGCACTTCCACGGATTGGACTTGAAGGCGGCGGAGGCGGCCTATGCACCTTTCTTGGCCGGCGTGTCAAGCCGCGCCGATCTTGATTACTTGTTTGATGATATGTTGGGTAATATCAACGTTCTGCATATGTATGTGGGTGGTGGGACGCAGCCCGAACTCCAGACCGTGAAGGTGGGCCTGCTCGGAGCCGATTACACCTTGGAAAACGGCCGCTACCGTTTCGCGCGCATTTTCAGCGGCGAGAATTGGAATCCGCAATTGCACGCGCCCCTTACCCAGCCGGGCGTCAACGTAAGGCAAGGCGAATATTTGCTGGCCGTCAACGGGCGCGACTTGCACAGTGCGGACGAGATCTACAGTTTCTTTCAGGAGACGGCCGGCAAACAGGTGGTGTTGAGAGTCGGTCCAAATCCCGACGGCGGCGGCTCGCGCGAGGTGACCGTGGTCCCGGTTGATAGTGAGTCGGCGCTGCGCAACCTCGACTGGATTGAGTCCAACCGCCGCAAGGTGGACCGGATGAGCGGCGGCAAGCTCGCCTACGTCTATCTGCCCAATACGGCCGGCGCCGGTTACACGAATTTCAACCGCTACTATTTTGCGCAAGTAGGCAAAGAAGGCGCGGTCCTTGACGAACGCTTCAACGGCGGCGGCGACCTCGCGGACTACATCATCGACTACCTGCGTCGTCCCGTGATGAGTTTTGTCTTGACGCGAGAAGGCGAAACCTACTCCGAGCCGCAAGAGGCCATCTATGGGCCGAAGACGATGATCATCAATGAATTCGCGGGTTCCGGCGGCGACGCCATGCCTTGGTACTTCCGCAAGGCCGGGATCGGCCCTCTGGTCGGCACCCGCACCTGGGGCGGGCTGGTGGGCATCGGCGGGTATCCGCAACTAATGGACGGCGGCTCCGTAACCGCTCCGCGCTGGGCCATCTACGGAACCAAAGGCGAGTGGGAAGTGGAGAACCACGGCATCGCGTCGGACGTCGAGGTTGAGCTTGACCCCAAGCTTGTTCGCCAAGGCCACGACCCTCAACTCGAGAAGGCGGTCGAGGTGACGATGGAAGCGCTCAAGAAGAACCCGCCGCCCACGTACAAAAAGCCGGCCTATCCGAATTACCATCCGCACGTGCCGGCGGCAGGCAGTGGGCAGTAGACAGACAGTCGCCAGGTTCGCAAGCGAAGACCCGGACCTCAACCGTCGCGTGCAGAAAATTCAGGAGATGGAGAAAAAACAGTGAGGGTATTGTCGTGACGTTCACGAAGCGCCTTCGCGAGGGAGTGCGTCGCGGCGAGATCACTTGCAGTGTCCGATTCTGGATGCGCCCTCACGTCAGAGTTGGTGCGCGGTACCGCATGGAAGAAGGTGAGATCGAAGTAGATTCAATCGAACCGATCGGATTTCCGGACATTACCCCGGCTCTGGCACGTGAGTCGGGATTCCTTGGCGTCCTGGATCTGCTAAAGGTTACAAAACACGGCCGGGGGGAAAACATCTATCTGGTCAGGTTTCACTTCGTGCCCCCTCGCCGCAAACGAACACGCAAGAGCACGCAGGGGAACCGGCGAGTCGATCAGGAACGCCACTCACCGCGAGTGGTCCGGCGCGCGCATTGCCCGTTGCACAGAAACCGTGCTATAAGTTCCCTCCCGAGAGGAAAACGGAACGTGGAACGCGGCTAGATTAGTGATCGTTTGCGCAATAATGCAAAGATGGGCAACATTACTACACTATGAACCCCATTAGCTCCAGCCAAGGCCTGATTGAGAGAATCAAGAACGGAGACCACGAAGCCTTTTCTGCTCTCTTCAAGAAGCATCGCCCTCGCCTTGCCGTTCTTATTCATTACCGGCTGAGCCCCGAGCTACGCAGGTTCTTTGAGGTCGATGACATCTTGCAGGAAACTTTCCTCGAGGCCTTTCGCGACTTTGACCAGTTCACGTATGAATCGCCTGGCAGCTTTATGAGCTGGCTGGCGCGCATCTCCGACCACGTGATGGCGGACCTGGCGCGGTCCCAGGGCAGGCAGAAGCGCCACGCGGCGGAGATACTGCGCTTTCGGTCCGAAAGCAACCCCGCTGGGCCTGAGCCCATTGACAGCAGGACGCCAAGCCGGATCTTTGCGGAAGAAGAGGGTCTGCAGGAACTGGTTGTGAAACTGAACGCGCTTCCGGAAAACTACCGTCAGGCCATTGTTCTCGTGAAAGTCGAGGGCCTCACCACAAAGGAAGCGGCCGCGCGGCTGGGAAAGACCAGCGAATCCATGGCCTTGTTATTACACCGTGCCCTGAAGCGGTTTCGGGCGCTACACCAGCCGCGGCAAGAATCGTGATGTTACCGATGGCACAAGATCCTGAAAAGATCCCGCACGAGGAGCAATCGGACGCAGGCGGGCGCGAACAACTCGTCGCCAATGCCGTGGCGGAGTGCGTCGAGCTCCTGTCGCGAGGCGAAACACTGGATATCGAGGGCTTTTGCCGTGCCCATGCCGACCTCGAGCCGGAGTTGCGGCTGGCTCTCGAAACACTCGACGGAATCGACGGGATGCTTCAGCCTGCCGCGCCGCCCTTCGAGGATGTCCCCAGCGTGGCCGAATTACCTGCGCGGCTGTCGGGCCACAAAATTCTCGGCGAAATTGGTTCCGGCGGGATGGGCCGAGTCTTGTTGGCGGTCGATGAGAGACTTGGCCGGAAAGTTGCTATCAAAGAACTCAGCCCGCGCTTCCGGGGTGACCCGCTTTTGCGCGAGCGCTTCATGCGCGAGGCTCGAGCCATGGCCAAGCTCAAGCATCCTCATATCGCGCACATCTACAGCCTGGGCCCGCCCGACGAGCCGCCCCACTTTGTAATGGAATTCATCGAGGGCGCACCGCTGATGGAAGCGGCGCGCGTCTTAACGCTGCGCCAGAAGGTGGAGTTGATGTACAAGGTCGCCCTGGCGGTAGCGTTTCTGCACCAGCACCAGGTGATTCACCGCGATCTCAAGCCGGGCAATATCCTGGTGGGGCAGGACCTTGAGCCCAAAGTCCTGGATTTTGGGCTGGTCTTGCAGATAGGTGATCGGGAAGGCAGGCCCACCTTGCCGGGCGCCCTCCTGGGAACGCCGGATTACTTCTCGCCTGAGCAGGCGCGCGCCAGTTCCCTGCTCGACGCCCGCAGCGACATCTTCTCGCTGGGAGCTGTCTTCTACGAACTTCTCACTTCCCAGTTGCCTTTTCGGGGCGAGACGCTCACTGACCAGGTCCATCAGATTTGCGAGAAGGATCCCCTCCTGCCCCGTCGCATCGATCCCAACCTTCCCGGCGACTTGCAGAACATTTGCTTGAAGGCTTTGGAGAAGAATCCCGCCGACCGGTTCAGTTCCGCGCAGGAAATGGCCAACGACCTGGAACGGTTCCTGGCCGGAGAGCCGGTGCTGGCAGTTCCTGCCTCCTACTCGCGGATGACGGCAGGAAAAATCGATCAGCACCTGCGTGAATTAGAAGGCTGGAAGCAGGATCACGTTTTATCTGAACTCGAGTTCGATTCCTTTCGGAAGCTTTACGAGCGGCTGGTGGATCGCGAAGACGCCTGGATCATGGCCGTGCGCCGGCTCACCCTCTCCCAGGTCAGCCTTTACTTCGGAGCGTGGATTCTGGTGTTGGGCGCTGCACTGCTCATGCTCTTCGAGTACCCTCGCCTCACCGGAACTCTCTCGGTTCTGGTGGAGAGCGGCGCGGCAGCCTCGGCGGCGGGGATTGGCGTTTCTTCCTGGCACCAAGGGCGACGCCGTACTGCGCTGGCCTATCTGTTGGCATTCTGCCTCCTGTTGCCGATTACCCTCTTGGTAACGATGGGCCGTCTGAATCTTTTAACCGCTCCCACTCATGGAGATGTGGCGCTCGAGTTCTTCGCCAAGTTCGAGAGCTTCAAGAAGATTACCAATGCCCAGCTTTGGTGGGCGATTCTACTCTCACTTCCCGCCTACTTTTGGCTTCGGCGATTCACGCGGGCCTCAGTGTTTTCGCTGGCCCTCGCGGTGATGTCAGCGGTGCTCGTCGTAGTCTCCCTGCTGCGCATGGGTCTGCTCGAGTGGATCGACCAGGATCCCGGAAGGGTCTATCTCCGGCTCATCCCCTTCGCTGCCCTGTTCTTCTTGGTGGGTATCCTGATCGAACGGCTCCATCATCCGGGGGACTCGCGCTACTTCTATTCAGTCGCCGTGGCCGCTACGTTTGTCAGCCTGAGCGGCGTGGCGCTCTATCACGAACCTTACGCGGAATGGTTGAGGCGCGTAGTGCCGCGAACGCGAGGGCAATTGGAATACCTGTTCATCATCAACGCCGGGGTTTATCTCCTGCTCCAATCGGCCTGTGAGCGGCTGCCGCTGGCGCAGATGCGCGCCGTGGGAAAGTCATTCCGCTTCGTGATTCCCGGCCACGTGCTGACATCGCTGCTCTTGTTGGGGTTGTCTGCCACAGACCTTTGGGAGAGATCGCCCTCGAGCGCCGCGCTCAGGTACGAAGCTCGCTTCTTCGAGATTGTCCTGCCCGTGGCGGCTTGCCTGTTTGTTTTCGGAAGTATTCCCAAGCAGATGAAAAACTTTCTGGCCACAGGCCTGCTGTTTCTGGCCATCGGCATTGTGCGCTTGGAACAGGACTTTTTCAAAGAGCGCGCCGCCTGGCCGATCAGCCTGCTCCTCGCGGGTCTCCTCCTGATGCTCGCGGCCGCCAATTACTCTCCCCTGAGGATGGCGGTCACACGATTGGTTAAACGCAGACCCTAATCCTCCTGGTTCGCTTCGCGGCCGCGAAGCTCAACACCTCTCTGTCATTCCGAGCGCAGCGAGGAATCTCGCCCTGCGCGTGGACGGGTCGGGACCGTGCGAAAAAACGGAGCAATTGGCAGTGCAATTCCGGCCCGCTAATGTCGCTATAACGTATTAGGAGGCTAAGAAAATGCGCAACGCCAAAATGCTGATTCCCCTCTCACTCGTTCTGCTGGCAACCGCGTGTGGCCCTGTCGAGTGGCTGAATCCGTGCTTTAAGGAAGAGGACTTGGTCGTCGAGCCGGCGCTCGAGGGCGACTGGAACGCCCAAGACGGCACGAGCATTCTGACCTTCCACGCGGCCGGCGACAAGAGTTACGAGGTGCTCGATACAGAAATCCAAGCCGGTAACGCCGAGCCCGAAAAGAGCAAATTCCAGGCACACCTCGTCCGGCTGGGGGAGATTTTCTTCTTGGATCTGGTTCCCCAAACACCGCAGCTAAACATCGGCGCGTACAAACTCCCCCTGGCTCTATCTGCAGACGGAACGCCATTTCAGCCGCACTTGGTGAAGGTCGGGGATGGACTCTACGCAAGACTCGTTCAAACCCAGCAAGATTCGGAAGCGACTCAAGCAAGCGGCGCTTGCGAGATCCATCTCATTCAGGCGCACTGGATCTTTCGGGTCTGGCTGGAGGGGAACAGTCTGCGTCTTGCCGACCTCCGGGAGGAGTGGTTCAAGGAAATGGCGGATCATGGGAAAGTCCAGATCGGTTTCGACCGCATCGACGACGACTTAGTCCTTACGGGTTCCACTGAAGAGGTCCAGGCATTCCTCCTGCGATTCGGAGGAAACGAGCTTGCGTTCCCCGAAAGCTCGGGGCTGGAATTTCGCCGCCAGGATTGAGCGGGAGCACCGAAAAGGGGAGCACAGGCGGTTGTGAACCTGAACGAATCCGAGTGTTCTTCAAGTCGCCGCCACAAGACGATCGGCCCTTGTGGCCGCCCTCGACCAACCCCAAGGGCGGCCTCTAGAGATAGACGGCGTGGACCCCAGAACGAGGGGCGGCGCTATTGCCCAATCCCCAGTTGCGTCAGCATGAACGCATAATCAAACGCGATCTCCTTCAGATAATCATAACGCCCCGAAGAGCCGCCGTGTCCCGCCGCCATATTGGTCTTAAGCAGTAGAACGTTATTATCTGTCTTGAGGGTACGCAGCTTTGCAACGTACTTCGCCGGCTCCCAGTACATCACCTGGCTGTCGTTGAAAGAGGTCTTGACCAGCATGGCCGGGTACGGACCTTTCTTCAGGTTGTCATAGGGCGAGTATTTGAGCATGTAGTCGTAGGCAGCTTTTTCATTCGGATTGCCCCACTCTTCGTATTCCGGCACCGTAAGCGGCAGTGAGGCGTCGAGCATCGTATTCATCACGTCCACAAACGGCACGTGAGCAACCACGACCTTGAAAAGATCCGGGCGGAGGTTAGTGACTGCGCCCATCAACAGGCCGCCGGCCGAACCGCCTTCAATGACGATCTTGTCGCGGGCCCCGTATTTATTGGCCACCAGGTATTCGGTGCAATCGATGAAGTCGGTGAAAGTATTCATCTTGTTCATCATGCGCCCGGCGTCGTGCCAGGGCTTGCCGAGGTCTCCGCCGCCCCGAATGTGCGCAAAAGCCATCACGAAACCGCGGTCGAGCAAGCTCAAGCGATTTGAGCTGAAAGTAACCGGTAGCGGGAAGCCGTAGGAGCCGTATCCGTAGACGTAGAGCGGATTCGACCCATCCTCCTTTTTCAGGTCCTTGCGATAGACAACAGAGATGGGGACCTTGGCTCCGTCTCGCGCTGTTGCCCAGAGCCTCTCGGAGTTGTACTTGGAAGAGTCGTATCCGCCCGGCACCTCGTTCTGCTTGAGCAGCGTGGAAGTGTGCTTTTCCACGTCGTAGTCAAAGACCGAAGGCGGCGTCAGCAGTGACTGGTAAGCGTATCGAAAGAGTTTGGTCTTGAATTCGCGATTGGTCTGCGGAGAGGCTGTATAAACGGGTTCGGGGAACGGAATGCGCTGCTGGGCGCCGGTCGCCAGAGTCACGATCGTGAGTTGCGGCAATCCTCGTTCACGCTCGAAGAGAACATAGAAGTCCTGGAATGCCTCGAACGCCGATAGCATCACGTCCTCGCGGACTGGCACTACTTCCTTCCAATTCGCTTTGCCGGGATCGTCCACGGGCGCGGAAACCAACCGGAAGTTGCGGCCCTTGTCATTGGTGCGAATGTAGAACTGGTCCCCCAGGTGGTCCGCGTAGTATTCGACATCCTGCTCCCGCGGGGCGAGCAGCTTCCATTCCCCTGTGGGATTTGCCGCATCCCGATAGCGGACCTCGGAAGTGGTGTGGCTGGCGGAAGTCAAGAAGATGTATTTGTGGCTGCGCGACCTTTCGGCTCGAATGTTGAAGCGTTCATCCTTCTCTTCGTAGACAAGTTCATCGCTTCCGGCGGCGCTCCCCAGCGTGTGCCGGTAAAGACGGTATTGCCGCTTGGCGTGATCTTCGATCGTGTAGAAGAGCGTTTGGCTGTCGGCTGCCCACACCAGCGATCCCGTTTTCTCCGCCGTGTCCGGCAGATCCTTGCCGGTGCGCAGGTCGCGCACGTGCATGCGATATTGCCGGAAGCCGGTGTTGTCAGTCGAATAAGCCAGCCGGTTGCCGTCGTCGCTCACCACGAAAGTTCCCAGCGACATGAACTTCTCACCTTTGGCAAGCTCATTCACATCCAAGATGATCTGCTCGGCCGCGCCGACGCTTCCCGGCTTTCTGCCCAGGATCAGGTACTGCTTTCCTGCTTCCCAGCGCGAATAATAGAAGTAGTCGCCTTCTTTGTAAGGCACGTTGACGTCAGTCTCCTTGACGTGGCTGAGCATCTCGTCATAAAGCCTTTTTTGCAGGGCTTCCGTGCGCCGCATGACGGAATCGGTGTAGGAGTTCTCGGCCTCGAGATACCGAGCCACTTCAGGCTTCAATTTCTCGCGCAGCCAGTGGTAATCGTCGGCCAAATTTCCTCCGTTGATGTGGTTCTCTGTATGGAGTTTCTTAGCCACCGGCGGAGCAACCGTATCTGCCGCACTCGACGGCGTTCTTTGTGCCGTAATAACAATTATCGCAGCTACGACCAGAATCGAATAAGCAAGTTTTTTCATGGCTGGCCTCAAAGGTAGTCTGAAAGGCGATTCTATACTGAACTGATCATCCAAGCATACGACGACACCAGGCTCCGATCATGGCAGCAAGCGGAAAAGCCTCACCACAGAGGCCACAGAGTTCACAGAGAAGGCTCGAGAGGCTTTTCTCCCTGGTCTCCGTGTCCTCTGTGGTGATGCTTTTCGTTCCAGGGAATTAATTCAGTCTTCCAGCGCTCCAACGGATGGCGTCCTGAACGAGTGTGCGGTAGAGCGGGTAGAGGTGCGCCGTTTCGCCATGACCGAGTTCGATGTACACGACGCGCGATTTTGGATAAGGACTGATCCACGCCACCGGACCGTCGCTGGTGGGATTGTCGGTGCGGAGCAGCACCTTGATCTCCGGCGAAATCCACATTCCCTTGTAAGTCTCATCCCACAAGTGCATCGCCCCCAGGCGCGCCGTGATGGGGTGCTTTGCCACTACTTTGACGCATTGTTCCTGACCGTGCAGATAAGTGGAAGCGGGCATGCTGCCTTCGGGCTTCAGCAGGTACTTGCCGCCCACCACCTCCTTGTACCACCATTCCCAGTTCTGGTAATCCGCAATGGCATGGTGGAGCACCACTATTCCCTTCCCGCTCTCCACAAAGTCCCGCAAGTGGGTCTTCTCGGTTTCGCTGATTTCATTCGAGAGATCGTAAAGGACGAGCACGTCATACTTGTTCCGGATGTCTTCGCGGAAAGCCTCGTGGCTGGAAACGGCATGGTCCCACTGCAGGTCGTCCGTCCCCTCGAAGACCGTGTAGAAAGTTGTCGGGTATTCGTGCCCGCCTGTCACCACGAGCAACCGCAAGGGCTTCGGTCCGGCTTTAGCGGCGCCGGCATCGGGAGGCAGCGTGACGCCGCCCGCGCCAGCCCATTCGGTTCCCCGCAAAAACGTGTTCACGAATCCAGCCTCCTGCATGGCGGCAACATCGTGGCCAAGCGCCATGTACATGGTCCGGCCCTGGCCGTAATTCACCGTCCAAATCATCGGCTCGTCCTTGCCGGTTCCGCCGTTCGCGGGGTCATCGTAAGCTGTGGCCAGAACGTGAGCGTCGGGGGACATCTGGTGGCTGTGGTAGAGTTCGTCCGAGACCACAAAAGTTTCCGTCATGCCGCGCGTGATGGGGTGGTCCCGGTCCACGAATTTCACCGTAAAGCAGTGCCTGGGGGCGTGTGCGGTCTTGGGTGGGCCGGCGGTCCACCAACCCCCGATCATCTTGAAATACTGCGGCCAGGGCGGTTCTTTCAGCCCCATGGGCCGGTGGTTATCGCCCAATGCCTCGAGGCCGCTGAAGGCGTAACTGGCCGCATGAATCGCCACCAGCCCTTTGCCCGATTTCACGAAATTCTCGACCGCCTTCTCCGTCGCTTCTCCCCAGCGCGGGCCGTCGTAGTCGAGTACCAGAACATCGTAGGCAGCCAGCGTCGCCTCGGTGATTCCCACTGGCTCTTCTTCCACCCGCACGTCAAAGCGCCCGCTCTCAACAAGGGTCTTTCGCAGAAAGGGCGTAGTGGTGCGCCAGTCGTGATTGTTCCGCCCGGAGAGGATGAGGACGCGAATTTTGCCCGGCTGGAAGAAAGGAATCGTCACCTGAGCGGTGGCGGTCTTTGGACACAGGATAGCAACACCTATTTGCATCGCGGCGATCATTCTAATCAAGCAGTAGTTCTTCATAAGCGAACCTCGAGGCAGCACTACCAGATTCACCACAGCGCGGCATAGCCACAACCAAATGCAGATTCTTCGCTCCGCTCAGAATGACATGTCGTCCTGAGCGGAGCGAAGGATCTGCTTTTCTCCGTGTTCTCAGTGTCCTCTGTGGTGAGCTTCTTTTATTCTCCCAGCACGGCGTGCAGATGTGCCAGGCTGCGGCGGGCTTGTTCTTCGGTGCCGCACTCCACGGACAGGACACCCTCAAAGCCCGACTCCCGCAGGATGCCGACCACCTTCGTCCAATCAATTACGCCATCTCCGCACGCGCATCCCACGGGTGTACCGGTCACCTTTCCGCGTTCCGCTTCCGAGCGCTCGATCGCGATGTCCTTGGCGTGGACGTGCACGAGCAGATGAGAAACAGCTCGCAGCCCCTCGTAGGGATCTTCGCCGGCCAGATAGGCGTTGCCGGTGTCGTAGTTCACGCGGAGGTAAGGCGAATCCACCAGAGTGGCGATACGCAGCAGGCCTTGCGTGGTCTTGGAAATACTCTGGTGCGGCTCGATACCGATGTAAATGCCGTGGCGTTCCGCCGTCCGGAGCACCGTGCTGAGCGTGTATTTCATCACGCCAAACGCCTCGTCCATGCTGACCCAGGACGGGCGGATGCCCTCGTCGGTGTTCACGACCGGCGCGCCGACGCCCACCGCAAAGCGAATGGCCTTCTGCAAGTAGGGCACGCTGATTTCCGGCCGCATCAGGGGACAGTGGGCGCTCAAGCCGGAAGCCCTGACCTCGTGCTGCTCCAGGATGTCTTTCATTTCGCCCGGGTCGTCGTCGAGAGAGAAAGAGTGGAAGTAGCCGGCTTCGCTGAGCAATTCCCGCCCGTTGTGCACCATCGGCTCCACGAAGCTGTATCCGAGGCGCGCTGCGCGCTCCACGCCCTCGGCGAAAGATTTGTCTTGCGACCTGATAAACTCCATATTTATGCCGGGTTGGATGCTCATACCTCCCACTCCTTCTGCCAGACCGCCTGGCTCTTCTGTTTGTAGGCGAGGTTCCCGATATGGCAGGCCACGGCGCCGTAGTGTCCGGCCACCACGTCGGCGTTGGGTTGCCGGCGGGTGCGCATGCATTCGAGCCAATTCCCCATGTGATTGTCGTCGGTGGGTCCACTCGAGCATTCACCCATTTGAGTGTTCCCTTTGCTGGGGATGAAATGGTAACCGTAACGGAAGATGTTGAGCCTGCCGCCCGTGCCCATGAAGACGATGTCTGCCGCCCCGGCGGGGATCATGTCCGTCAGAGTAGCCTCGAAGGTCACGTTCAGTTTCTCGGGATATTCGAGAGCGAAGTTAATGTTGTCCGCCGTGTCACGCCCGTCGTCGTAAAGATAAATGCCTCCCATCGCCACGGCGGCCAGGGGGCGCTGGATACTCAGGAACCAATGCACCACGTCCACCATGTGTACGAAAAGCCCGCCGGTCTGCCCGCCGGTTGAAAAGTCCCAATAGGCAAATCGATTGAAATAGCGTTTCGGATCCCAGGGGATCTTGGGCAGCCAGGCGAGGCAAGCGTCCCAATCGAGCCCAGCAGGTTTCTGCTCCATCCCCTTGGGCACGGGAGTCAGATAGCCGCCGTTGGCATTCCAGATGGTGCGCACCATATTCACTTTTCCGATCGCCCCCGTGTCAAAGAACTTCTGCTTCGCCTCGAGGAAGTGCGGTGTGGTTCTCTGTTGCGTGCCCACCTGGACGATGCGGCTGGTCTCTCGCACCGCCTTCACCATGGGAGGACCCTGCTCCGGCAGCGACGTCATAGGCTTCTCGACGTACACGTCCTTGCCGGCTCGACAGGCATCGATGGCGATCTGCGCGTGAACGTGGTCGAAGGTCGCTACGATGACTCCGTCGATGTCTTTGCGATCGAGGAGTTGATGGTAATCGGCGTACTTATCCACTTTGGTGCCGGCCGTGTGTTCGCCGCGGTCGCGCCGCGCATCCCAGATGTCGGCGACAGCCACCCAGTCGAGATTGCCGACCTGGTTAGCGCGCCCCATCAGGTACGTGCCTCGGTCTCCTGACCCAATGATGCCCAACCGCACGCGGTCGTTGGCCCCCATTACACGTAGCGCGGCAGCCGCCGTGGCCGTGCCCATCATGAAAGTGCGTCGGGATATTTGCGTTGACATATCATTCCACCTCGATCGATAAGTTGATGGGGGCCCTTGTGGCCGCCCTGGAAAAATCACCTCTATCCTTAACAGCCTGCAAGGGCCATCCTGCATTCGGGCCGTAAGCATACCAGAAAACTTGCAGCTTGCAACCGCCCTGCTCCGACCTTGTAGTGTCCAAACTTGAACGTAGCGCCGACCTTCAGAGCCTGCCCTGAGCGAAGCGAAGGGTCGGCAGTTGGTGGCTAAAGGCCAGCGCCACGCATCAATTCAGAACATGACCCATCGAAACGTGCTCTGCACGACGGCCATTGCTTCCGGCCACGGCCAGAGCCAGGGGGCGTCGATGTGCGCGGTCTCTAGCATGTGGATTCGGCAATGTTCGGCTTGCGGCGGCCAGGCGGGTGGGGATTGCGCACAGGCGCTCCCCGCCAGGAAAAGGAGGCCGAGAAGACAAACGGCGCGCGACAACTGGATGGCGCGGGGGCTCATGGCTTCTTCTCCGGAAATCTAAAATTCACAAGCTCCTGCCGTGAGCGGAAACCTCGGGCGCCGGAGTCAGCTCCAAGGATAGGATCAATGCATCTTCCGGGGGATCGCGGTAATAATCCCTCCGCCGCGAGTGAAGGCCAAACCCCGTCGAGAAATAGAGTCGCTGCGCTGTGATATTCGAGGCGCGTACTTCGAGGAAGATCCGCCTTACTCCCAGTTCAAGCAGTCGTCTCCGGCCTTCAGCGACCAGTTCGCTTCCTACGCCTTGTCCCCGATGGGCTGGGTCGACCGCCATGTTTCTCAGCTCGGCCTCGTCGATGACGTGGTGGAACGCGACGAATCCCGCAAGTGCAGGCGAGCTCACTCTGTCGAGTTCGGCCACCAGGATGAGCCCCAAAGGATCGCCGGCCAAGGTTGCATAGTCAGCCGCAGTCCATTGGGCGGCTTGTCGAGCCCTGCCCTGGATTCTAAGGATTGCTTCCAGATCGTCCTCGCTGGCGTTACGAATGCGCATGAGCAGTTTCGGAATTGAGATTCGAAATTCGAAAATCGAAACCGCACCCTGAGAGCAGAGCTTCGGGATTCACGACGCCCATCCTTGTGAGTGTCATTCGGAGCGAAGCGAAGCATCCCAACAGTTGGTGACTTCCGGAACTGCCGGGATTCTTCGCTTCCCTCAGAATGGCAGGCAAAACTAGGTTTCGGTTTTCGAGTTTCGAGTTTCGAGTTTCGAGTTTCGGTCTGTGTCGCTCGTCAACAGCTCTGCATCCGGTCGCCGAATGTAATAGGCGTCGAGGCTGCCGGCCGCCTGCGGTCTTCCCGATTGGTAGTCCTGCAAACCGAGGCGAGCCACAGCCGCGACCAGCGTGCCCGCCACGGCCTGCCACTGGAATGGGCTGGAAAGGGTTTCGCGAAGCGCCAGCGCTGTACGATCGTGCTCTCTAAAAACGCAGGTTATCCCCACCACTTGCGACAAGCGGCGGCTGAGGAAAGGCGCTAGCTCTGCTGGTCTCAAAATCCAGCCTTGATCTTCTTTTAGAGGAGGCCCATGCGGCGGCTTAAGGAAGCCGTCCTGTGTTTGAGTGTCCCTCTGGAAGATCCCCACAAAAATCTCTCCCCGGCGCGCATCCAGGATCGGGACCGCCCACTCCGTTTGTATTCGGGCTGCATCGACGAGAGCCTCGAGCACCGACACCGCTCGCACCGGCAGACCGAATGCCTTAGCCCAACCGAGCGCCGCTGCCAGACCCACGCGGATTCCAGTGAAAGATCCAGGCCCCGAGGTGACTGCGATCAGTTGAATATCGGCCAGCCCTCGTTCGGGAACGCCATGCCGCGCCCTGGCTTCTTCGAATGCCCGGTCCACCATCGAGAACAAGCTCACGGCGTAGTAGTTCGCTGGACCGTCATTCGCGATCTGGGCGAGACACTCATGGTCACGGAAAACGCCAACTCCTCCCGCTTCGCTGGTCGTATCAAATGCCAGAATCAACATCGTAAGCCATTATACAGCGTATGCTACAATGGCCTTCAGACGTTTACCACCTGCTTGCTTTATGGCTGATGCAACACAATCCGCTTCACGGCCGCTCGAGCTGACTGAACTTCTCACCCTGATGGTGGAAGTCAGCGAACGGATCAACTCCACGCTGGATCTCGATGAGCTCATGGCGCGCATCGCCGAGATCGTCAAACGTGCGATCGACTACGAAGTTTTTGCCATTCTTTTGCTCAACGAGAAGACCCAGGAGTTGAGTGTTCGCTTCAGCATCGGCCACCCCGACGAGTTGATTCGCACACTGCGCATAAAAGTTGGCGAAGGGATTGTGGGGCGGGCAGCTGAAACCCGGCGCTCCGTACTGGTCAATGATGTGCTGAAAGACCCCGGCTATATTCGCACCTTATCTCCGATTCGCTCGGAGCTGGCGGTCCCGCTGGTTACCAAGAACCGGCTTATTGGTGTACTCGACCTGGAAGCGCCCTGGCCGGATTTCTTCAACGATTCTAACGTGAACCTTCTGGAACTCCTCGCCAGCCGCATGGCGATGGCGCTCGAGAACGCGCGGCTCTATCGCCGCAGTGTGCGGCAAGCGCGGACTCTCCAATTGCTGAACGAGATCAGCCGGGAAATGAGTTCTGTCCTGGTCACGAGCGAACTCCTGCGGAAGATCGGAACTTTGACGAAACGCTTGATCGATTATCACCGCTTCAGCATCCTGTTGGCCGATGAGCAGGCCCGGGCTTTCAATACGGTGCTATCCCTGAAACAGGATGAGCACCAGCCTGAAAGGGGCGTGGTCCGTTTCGGCCAGGGAATCGTGGGCGCCGCGGCCGATCTGCGTCAGACGGTGGTGGTCGGCGACGTCTCAAAAGACCCGCGCTACATTCAGGTCAACCCGGAAACGCGCTCGGAGATGGCGACACCGCTCATTTATCGTGGCCGCGTCATCGGCGTCGTAGACTTCGAAAGCCCGCAACTCAATTACTTTAGCGAGGAGCACATCCGCATCTTCGCCACTCTCGCTCCGCAAATTGCCATCGCCATTGAAAATGCCCGGCTTTACGAACGTGTGGCTCGAAGCGAAGCCCGCCTTGAGCGCGATTTGCAACGCGCCCAGGAGATCCAGATGCATCTCATGCCGGGGACGGCTCCCGACATTCCGGGCCTGGAAGTGGCGCTGCGCTTTCACCCCGCGCGAGAACTGGGGGGCGACCTCTACGATTTTCTGACCTACGGGAAGGAGCGGCACGTGCTGGCGGTCGGCGATGTGAGCGGCAAGGGTGCTCCTGCCGCGCTGTACGGAGCCATGGCCATGGGCATCCTGCGCAGCCTGGCCCCTCAAAAGCTCTCGCCGCCGCATTTATTAAGAAGGCTCAGCCTGATTCTTCTTGAGCGCAAGATCGAAGGTCATTTCATTACGCTCACTTACGCCATCTGGGAACCGCGCGCAAAGACGCTGCGCCTCGCCAATGCGGGAATGCCCTTGCCCCTCTTGGTGAGGAAAGGGCAAACCCGGACGATTCGCGTCGAGGGAATCCCCCTAGGTCTGCTCGAGCACGCCGAGTACCAGGACCAATTGGTGAAGCTCGAGTCTGGGGACTTGGTCGCGATGTTTTCGGATGGCATCGTCGAGGCCGCAAACACCAAGCACGAGGAGTTCGGGCCGCGGCGGCTCGAGAACGTACTCCGCCGGAATTCCCATCGCCCCCTTGAGGAAATCATCGCCGACCTCTTCGATGAAGTGCGGGAGTATGAGCAAGGCCGGCCGCCGCGCGACGATCAGACCATTGTGCTGATCCGGGTAAAGTAGGATTCACGACTCGGGATTCGGCATTCAAGTTCAGGTGTCACGAGTCCGCGGCGTCTGCCTAACCGGATCGTCGCGGAGGAACTGACGGCTGACGACTGAAAACTGAGCACTATGGAAGCCTTTCACTACGAATCCGGTCAATTAAGATGTGAAGATGTTCTTGTCGAGTTGCTTGCCGAGCGCTTCGGGACACCGGCCTATGTTTACAGCCAAGCTACTGTTTTAGGAGAGTTCTCGCGGCTGAAGGAGAGCTTGTCGTCGCTACCCCATCTTGTCTGCTATTCCGTGAAAGCTAACTCCAATCTGCGGATTCTGAGCCTCCTCCGGCAGGCTGGAGCGGGGTTTGATGTCGTTTCGGGCGGGGAGATGGCACGCGCTTTACGCGCCGGCGCGATCGCCGACCAGATAATCTTTTCGGGAGTAGGGAAGATCGCGGCCGAAATCGACGCAGGGCTGGAAGCGGGCATCGGGATGTTCAATGTCGAGTCGGCGGGCGAACTTGAACTGATCGAGAACCGGGCCGCTGCTCTGCAGAGGATCGCGCCTGTCGCCATCCGTGTCAACCCTGAGGTCGAAGCGGAAACGCACCCTTACATTTCCACCGGCCAGATCATTCACAAGTTCGGCGTTCCGAAGGACGAAGCTCTGGGGCTCTACCGCCGCGCCTCGGCCTCCAACCATCTCAAGATTCGCGGCGTGGCTTGTCACATCGGGTCACAAATCCTGGCTGTTGAGCCTTTTCTCAAGGCCTTGGACGAAATACTGGCCTTGGCGGAGCGGCTTCAAAGCCAGGGAATTGGGATCGAATACATCGATCTTGGTGGCGGTTATGGAATCCGCTATGCCGATGAGCAACCCCTCGACTTCGAGACCCTGGGGCGAGGGCTCACGGAGCGCCTGCAGGCTGCCCGGTACCGTCTTATCGTCGAACCGGGCCGCGCCCTGGTGGCCAAGGCGGGCATCCTCCTGACACGTGTGCTTTATGTAAAGCAGAACCGGCGGAAGAACTTCATCGTTGTGGACGCCGGAATGAATGACCTCATGCGCCCCACACTCTACGGCTCTTATCACGAGATAATTCCTGTTCGCGACCAGACCCGCGGCATGCTGGAAGCCGATGTGGTGGGACCGCTTTGTGAGACGGGGGATTTTTTCGCCCAGGACCGCGTAATGCCCAACGTCGAACCGGGCGAGTTGCTGGCAGTGCTTGCCGCCGGCGCCTATGGCTTCGTGCTCTCCTCCAATTACAATACTCGCCCACGCCCCGCCGAAGTCCTGGTCAACGGCGGCAAGGCAGAACTGATCCGGAGGCGCGAGACACTGGAAGATTTGATTGCAGGCGAAGTTCTATGAGTGAGCGATTCTTTATCCGGGTGCCGGCGACATGCGCCAACCTGGGCTGCCTTTTCGACTGCGGCGCGCTGGCGTTGAGCCTGCACCTCGACCTGCACGTGAACCCTCGCGACGACAGCGAAGTTTCAGTCCACTACGACGGAGCAAACCCCGAGCGCGTTTCGAGCGACTCCAGCAATCTCGTCGCCCGCGTCATGACGGAGACCCTGGAAAGCTGGGGCAAGAGCCGCGGCTTCGACGTCGAGATTCACAATCAGATTCCGGTGGGCGTGGGTCTCGGTTCGAGCGCTGCAGCCATTGTGGGCGCCCTGGTGGCCTGCCACTGGCTTGTCAACCGGCCGCTCTTTGGTGAGGAGTTGTTGACTCTCGCAAGCCAGCGCGAAGGACACCCCGACAACGTCGCGGCAGCTTGGCATGGCGGGTTCACGGTGGCGGTTAACGAAGGGGAGAGGGTGATTGCTTACTCCTGCCCGGTCCCCACAGATCTTCAGCTTGTTCTGGTGGTGCCAAATTACGCCTTGGCGACGAAGCAGGCTCGAGCGGTCCTGCCCAACCATTACGCGCGTGCGGACGCGATTCATAATCTGCAGCGCGCCACCGTCCTGGCAGCGCAGTTCTTTTCAGGCAAGCCGGATTTCCACCCTGAGTTCTTTGAAGACCGCTGGCATCAACCCTATCGCGCGCCCCTCGTGCCGGGACTGGCTGAAGTGCTCAGCATCAGGCACCCCGAGGTATTGGGGATATGCCTGAGCGGCGCAGGGCCTTCAATCATGACTTTTGTGCGCTCCGACGCTGCCAACGTCGGCGGGTATATTTGCGGCATCCTTGCCAAACACGGCATTGAGGCCCGCCCCTGTTTCCCAGTTGCCGATAACCGAGGCGCCAAAGGCTGGGTGCTTCTTGAGCAGGCCGGGACCTAGCGTCCAAACCGACTTGTCACCCGTGGTCTTCGTCGCCGGGGACGGGGTTGTTTGGCGACCCATGTCGCCCAAATCATCAGCGCAAGAGAGTTCCCACCGCGGCGATGCCGCCTTGATAGGAAAGGACACATTGTCCCGCAAGTTAATGTTTCTTGACGCGGGCCTAGCGTGGAGACCATAATGTGCCGTTCTAAACGTAAACTACAGGCATCAGTGCGCTGGCGGGGTGTGTTCACTATTTTGGCGGCGTATCTTGAGCAAATGTCTTTAATGTATTTGCCGGTTTTCAACCTGAGCCGCCCTTCTATTTTTCAAGCCGTGGTAGCTGGCCTGCCGCAAGTGAGTATCTAGCGATGTCCAGTGAACCTTGGTGGGCGCAGTTCCGGCGCGAGGGTTCGGAACGAGAGCGTTTTCTGGCCTTCGCCTGCGTCGTTCTCGGAACCGGGTGCGTCTGCGTTACTTACCTTGCCCCACAACTTCTTGGCCCTCACCTCAACGTCACTCGAGGAGTGCTTTTTGCTTACCTCGCTTACAGTCTGGTAAATCTGCTGATCGTTACTATCTATAGAACTTCTCCTTCGGAGTGGCGTGTGTGGGTGCATGCCGCAGGAGTTGTCTCGATCTGCCTGCTGACCATGTCAACAGGGGGAACCCGCAGCCCATTTCTTGTGCTTTACCTCTTGGCACTCCTGACCGCCGCTCAACTCTGGGGCATGAGAGGAACTCTCATAACGTCCGTCGCCTCCTTCGCTCTCTTGCTCCTACTGCCCCCCGCCTTCTCCGCCTTGACGGGCCGCGTCCTGCCTTTAACCGGGGACGGCGACTCGGTAAAGGGCGCCATTGTTTTGGCCGTCAGTCTGATTGTGGCGGGCTACCCCCTCGGCTTCCTGGCGGAGGAGACGAAGCGAAGACATGTTAGCGCACTCGTCATCAGCCGGCTCATTGGAAATGGCCTCCCGGAAATCGGGTTAAGGGCTACGCTGGAAGGCCTCCTGCGTTTCATTTGCGACTACTTTGATGCAGACCAAATCAGGCTGGTACTGCGAAGAGTAGCCGGCGACGACGCCTTCCTTTGGGAGGTGAAACGCCCAAGCAGAACGGGAGAAGTAACCGTGCGCTTTTCGAAGCTCCCGGATGCCGAGCGGAAAGCCTACTTTGCCACGCTGCCGGAATCAGTGTGGCGGGCCGTCGAGCGCCGTCGTCCTCCCGAACAGGTCAGCCCTGGGGTGGTGGGCGCGTCGAGCCGCTACCCTGGATCGAAAGCGGGCTCATCACGCGTGACGGGGCGCTTTCGGGCTCTGCATAATCTCGGCCGCGAGAGCGTGGCCTCGCGCGTTGTGGGCGAGCGGCACACGTTGTTTGTTGACTTCAGCTCGCTCCTCGCGGTCTCTTTCTCCTATCAGCAGAACTGGTTCGGCAGGCTTTTGGTTTACAACGCCGCCCCGGGAGCATTCCACAAGCGCGACGCGCGCTTTCTTGAGAACCTGGTTCGCGAAGTAGCTCCGGCCATTCAGTATATGCACGATCTCGGCCGCCTACGGTCGCGCGCCCAAGCCGCGGAGCGGACTCGCCTGGCGCACGAGCTTCACGACGGAGTTATTCAGTCTCTCCTGGGACTGGAAATGCAAACGGAACTGCTGCGAAGGAACGCCGCCGGCGACCGCACGATCCTTCTCCAAGAAATCAGCCGTTTGCAAGAGCTTCTCCGGAAAGAGATCCAGGACTTTCGTGAAAGAATGCAGATCTTAAAGCCGCTTGAAGTGGAGCCCGCTCAGCTCGTTAAGTGCTTGGGTGATACAGTCGACCAGTTCCAACGCGACCAGCTTATCTCGGCCAGCTTTGACGCCGATGCCCAGGAGATTTCCTTGCCGCCTCGCACGTGCACTGAATTGGTTCGCGTCCTGCAAGAGGCGCTGGTAAATATTCGGAAGCACAGCGGAGCGCGGAAAGTACTGGTGCGATTTGGCCGCGACAACGGGATTTCGAAGCTGGTCATCGAGGATGATGGACGCGGCTTCGAATTCGCAGGCCGGCTCTCGCTTGCAGAACTCAATGCTGCCGCTCTGGGCCCTCGAGTTATTAGGGAACGCGTGCGCTCGATCGGCGCCGATCTGGTGATCGAATCGGCTCCTGGCAGCGGGGCGCGACTGGAAATTTCGCTCCCGCCAGTGGCCTATGAACGAGGCGCGTAAAGAGATCGGTGTTCTCATCGCCGATAATAATCCCGTCTTCGGCGCGGGTTTGCGCAGGGTTTTGAAAGCCCAGCCGGGCTTCTGCAGAAATGACCCTTAGCCGGCAGGCCATCCAGAGTCGCCTTTTCACGCGGGGTGTCACCAATCGCTTGAAACTCGTCCTTTTCTCCGTCGATCACCACCTGACTCAGATCTTTCCGGCAAGGATGAGCTGGTCCGCCTGCCGCCGCAAGTACCAGGGGGGACTAGTACCGTCGGTCCATTGCGAGATTCTAGGAAAGCTTTAAAGTGATACCCGGAGTCGATACGAGAACCGGTGCCGGTTCCGTTTCATAGAAGATCATTTGAGAATTCAACGGTGCAGCTCGAGTTGCGTGCCAGGAGGGCGATTTGAGATCTAACAACCGTGCCCAACGATATGGAATCCAAATCCACCTGCGTTATCGGCTGAACGGGGAAAGCAAGTGGTGGAAGGGCACCACCGAAAACATCAGCCGTTCAGGAGTACTTTTCCGGGGAGAGGAATTTGCCGAGCCCAAAACGCCTCTCGAATTGACTTTCGTGCTGCCCAAAGAATTCTTCGGAGGGCGGCCTGCCGAAGTTATGTGCAAGGGCACGGTGATTTGGTCCGAACGCCCAAGAGAGGCAGGGAAGTTTCCCTCCCTCGCTTCGACGATTTCGCATTATCGCATCATTCGGCCCTAAGGCCCATTCCGTGGCCGGCCGTCCGCTCGAGTCCATGCAAGCCACGACCGGCTTGTTTGTCTTTCGTTATTCGGCCGGCAGCGCCACTGCTTTGCCGGTTCGGATTGACTCCTTTGCCGCGTCAATTATCTCATTCACACCCACGTTGACCGCTGCCGAGACAGGGCCCTCGATAGGCTTGTTGTTTCGGATACAGTACAAGAAATAGGCCACGCCGTTGCGCCTTTCTGGAGCAACCGGTTGGGTCTCCACCGGTTTGCCGTCGGGATTCTGCACGCTGGTGGAGCCCTTGGCGGGTTGAAACAGCAGGCCGTCGCCCCGCACCAGAAAGCTGCCTTTGGTGCCGAAGATCTCCGCCTGCCCCTTGCCGTATGACCAATCCCAGGACGGCATCAGAATGGCTGTGGCGTCGGCGTATTCGAGGAGCACCGTGGCGTCGTCCTCCACTGCGTTGTGCTGCTCGGTTTTGAGTTTCAGCGAGGTTGCATAAACGCGTTGGGGCCGACCCTTAAGCACCATGGCCCAGTCGGCGCCGTAGCAACCGAAATCCATCAGAGCCCCGGCGCCATTCTTCACAGGGTCGTAAAGCCAGTCTGAGAAATACTTGGACGTGCCGATCTCCTTCGGCCCTTCGTGGCC
>Ga0187876_1000507_pt1 | contig 39887 bp, 28 predicted proteins | sample June2016WEW_17_4_FD_133000 | JGI IMG/M metagenome (GOLD analysis project Ga0187876, IMG submission 133000) | Peatland microbial communities from SPRUCE experiment site at the Marcell Experimental Forest, Minnesota, USA - June2016WEW_17_40 | ecosystem: Environmental > Terrestrial > Soil >...
GATCTCGTTCAGGACGCCTTCGAGCTCCGTCCAGTCGTAGCTGTTCGGCCCGGTCATGATGTCGCCCAGGGCGATGTAGTGGAACTCCATGGAGGTCGGGTAGTTACCCTGGGCCGGATCGTGCGTTGAGCCGGGATAGTACCAGTAGGCAGTGCCCTTGAGCGGGTTGTCCAGCTGAGCGGTGGCATAGGCGAGGGGGTGCACCGCCAGGCTAGGATTGGGGGTCATGGCCGGAATCGTGGGCGGAGGTCCGGCCGGCGTCTCGACAGGGCTTGCCCCGGGCGCGACCGTGTTGGTCGCCGTGGCCGTCGGGCCAGAGGGCGTCGCCGTAGCCGTGACTGTGGACGTGTTGGTAGCCCCCGGCGTGTTCGTGTTCGTCGAGCCCGGCGGCGGCGTATTGGTCACCGTCGGGGTTGGCGTGTTGCTCGGCGTGTAGGTGGGAGTGCTGGTAGGCTGCGGCGGGCAGGAGTTGAGGCAAATCGCCGCGATGTCCGGCGCCCAGGCCGAGGGATTAGCAAACAGCACGGTGTTGCTGCTGCCGGCATTCAGGCTGATGCTGATCTGCAGCGAGCCCTGGGTAGTCCAGCTGCCGGTGCCCGTGAAGTTGTACGAGGTGGCCGTGCCGCCATTGGCGCTGATCTGGGCCGAACGCCCGCTGTCGCCGTCGGCATAGAGGATGACCAGCGGGTAGCTGCCCGTGCTGGCCACGCTGACGCCGTTGAAGGTCAGCGTGCCGCCGTTGCCGATGTAGCCGACGACGTTGCCGTCGTAGCAGCCGCTGCATGCCTGCACTCTAGCCCCGCCAGCCAGCGTGTTGTTGCTGGAGTCAGCCAGGTAGATGGTGCCCGTGCCACTGGTGGCCGTCGCCACGGGCGTGTTCGTATTGGTCGCCGTTGGCGGCACCGGCGTATTGGTCGGGGTGTTGGTTTTGGTCGGCGTGTTGGTCGCCGCCGCCGCCGTGTTGGTCGGCGTGTTGGTCGGGGGCACCGGGGTGTTCGTCGGCGTGTTGGTCTTCGTCGTGGTGTTCGTCGCCGGCACCGGGGTGTTAGTCTTGGTCGGGGTGTTGGTCGGTCCCACTGGGGTATTGGTCGGCGTATTCGTCTTGGTCGGCGTATTCGTCGCCGGTACGGGGGTGTTCGTCGGTGTATTCGTGGCCGGCACCGGCGTGTTCGTCGGCGTGTTCGTCGGGCTGCCGCCGCTGATGACGATCTGCGCCACCGCGATGCCCTCGACGCTCGGCGCCCAGAACTGGATGGTGTTGGTGCTGCTGGCGTTCAGCGCCACCGTCACCGCGTAGGTGCTAATCGTGGTCCAGCTCCCCGTCGCCGGGAAGGTGATCGCCTGCGGGTTGGCCCCGTTCGGCTCCACGTCGGTGAGCCGGGCCACGTCGGTGGCGTAGTACACCGTCGCCGTGTAGTTGCCCGCCGTGCTCGCGCTGATGCCGTTGAACGTGATGTTCGCGTTGTTCTGGCCGTAGCCGATGTATTCGACGTAGTGCCCGTCCATCCCGTTGCCGGTACAGGCACTGCAGACTTCAATCGTGGCTCCGCCCACGAGCGTGTTGTTGCTGGCATCCGCTTCGTACGTGTTCCCAGCCGCGCGGGTCACGGCGTGGCCCGACAGAAGGCCTCCGCCCACCGCACTCAACGCCAATATGCAGATAATCGCAGTACGCATGAGTATGCTGCGCCCAGTTTTCTGAGTGGTCATGGTGAATCATCTCCTGCTTCGCGAAGCGATATCCCCACAGATATCGCGGGCTCCAATTCGTTTGCCTGGCTGTTCACTCCATTGACCATTTGGGACTTACTTCTGGTAGTCTGCCCTCCTTCCTATCCCTCACGCGACATTAGCGCATCACGCCGGCAACGAAAACGTCAGAGTTGGGGATGCAGCATATATAGTGCCGGCGCGTGGCGTATCGCCGTGGTGACGAATGTGACGAATGCAGGCGGCTCCCTGCCGCGGCTGCAAGGGGACTACTGCCGAACCGCCATCATCCCCTCGGCCGATTCAACACGTGTTGTGCAAACACCTGTTGCGAACAGCTTAGCACGGCTGAAATAAGGGTTCAAGATGCTGAGGACGCTTTAGGCGAGCCGAGAACCTGCGCGGCGCTCAGCGTCCAGCGCCTGACGGCGGCGCCCCCGGATCGCCGGCCGGCGGAACAGCCAGACGGCTCTCGAGACGATCCCGGAGGCGGCGTGCCGCGGCTGGGTTCAAGCGGGCAAGCGACTCGAGATCATCCACCAGCCTCTCCACGTCGGCCAGCGTGATACCCGATGCGCGCGTTCCCCGAACCTCCGCGACGGCGCTCTTGACCTGTTTATGCAAGTCGTCGAACTGAGCGAGCGCGAGCCGCTCCTGAGGCGTGAGGTGCTGGTCGTGCGGGTTCACGAGGCTCACCAGCACATCCAACACGTCGATAATCTGGCCCAGCTGCTTTCCGTAGCTGCCGGCCCGGCGGAGCACATGGTTCTCCACCTGCTCGTCCTCGTAGTTGTTGGTGATGAAGAACTGCGGGTTGAAGAACCGCTGCCAGCTGGTTATGGGGTTGATCATGAAGTACTCGAGGGCGTTCTGGAATGGGAACCCCACCGTTTGCTGCCCGTTCATAGTGCTCCTTTCGAGGCCGACGTATCACCGCGCGCAAAAGCCGCTATTTGGACCGTGGTCGCGGTTCGGCATGCCCAAGCGCCAGGGGCCCCTAGCACTTACGTTGTCATCGCAAGACTTAAGCTGGCAGGGCCGTTCGTCATCACGTGTGGGCCAAACGGCACATTCGGAAGTACCGGAGCTACAATGACGACGGCAACGGCGAGCTGTCGAACGTTGCCCTGAAGCTCTGGGGTAGGTGCGCCGGATGGTTGCGTTGCTGATCGTTCCCATCGGCCTCGGAGTAGGTGCTATAGGCGTCGCGATGTGCGCCCTGATCTCCCTGCCGAAGCCGCCACCTGATACGCCGGCATTCGCCAGACGCGCGAGTCCGCCGGTGGCCTCACAGCTACGCCAGGACCCGAACGCAAGGCTCATGCGTGACCGTGGCGGGTTCGCGTTCTCAAGACGCCATTGGTTCGTGGGAACAGGCTGCCCTCCGGCTCGCATCCGGGCAGGACAGATGCGCTTGATCGAGGCAACGCAGCTGGAGAGACCGGCGCGCGTCATTGAGGCAAGCGGCCGCACGTGGTGGTGGTTCGAGGGCAGGTTCTACTGGGAGTCCGGAAGCTACAGCGAGAAGGATGTCATGGCACTGGTGCGTGCCCGCGAACGAAGGAGCAAGCAGCGGCTCGAGCGGGCCCACATGCTGCTCAGCGCCGAGGCGGCATCGCAGACGCGCCGCGAGCCAATCCCTCAAGAGGTTCGTCGAGCAGTGTTCGAGCGGGACGGCGGACGCTGCACGCAGTGCGGCGCGGACTTTGACCTGCAGTACGACCATGTGATTCCGGTGGCGCTCGGCGGGGCGACGCGCGTCGACAACCTGCAGTTGCTATGCGGCGAGTGCAATCGCGCGAAGGGGGCGGATCTATAACATTGGGCGGCGCAGACCAGAGGTGCTACAGCCCGCTAACGAGTCTTGATTGAGGACCAAAAGAGTCATTGACTGGCATGCTTGGGAAATGCATCTGCTCAATGTCGACGCCTGCCAAGCGCCGACAGAGGCGCTCGATATGACCCAGCCGGTCTACGACAGAGGCCGAGGCGAGTTCCTGAAGCGACCCAATACCGCCAGTGTGCTGCGGGCCGAAAAGGTGAGCTGCAACGTGCAACCCAAGGTCCATTCGCAGCACCCCTCGCACCGACACCATCGGCTCTAGCCGATCGCACAGGCACTCGATTCGAATACAGTATCGATCGAGAATCGCCTCAAGACTGCCCGCGATTTCGCGAGACGGGCCGTCATAAATCGTGAGGTGAGGGTTGTAGGGATAGTCGCCCTTGTGCCAGACATCCTTCAGATGCGTCCCGCTGCAGTGCAGAAACACTGTCTGCTGGCCGTTATTTCTGAACCTGCCAACGCCCTCGACAGCTATCCGGTTTCCGGCCAAGCGCTCGTTCAGCTTGGCTGTGTTGATCTGTCTGCGATATGGGCCGCGAACTGTTATGTGAGCACGCCACTTCTCCTCCGGGTTCGCCAGAAAGCGGATAGCATCGATGTACCGACTCGCCTCAATCTCGGGCAAGTACAGAACGTAGAAGACCCTCTTCACGGTCGTACCTGGCTGGCCTCTAGTCAGATACGACCCGTTGTGCTTGTCCGAGCTTTCGATCACGGCCATTCTGTCCGCAGCCACCTGTGAAATCTCCTCAAACCTTGCCGGCTCTACACGAGCAAGTATCGTAGCGCGTCTGGCTGGTCTTCAACGCACAGGCGAAGAAACTCATACAGCTGGTTTGTAAAGCGATTACCACGTCCCGAGGCGTCATGCCAGTATGTGTCATCCGCGAGTCGGCCGAGCTGATCGGGCATCCCGCACTGCTCAAGGAACCAGCTATACCCTTCTTCGAGAGTGGTGAGTATCCCTTGGGCTCTGACGTGCGATGCGGCGCTTCTCAGGCGGTTGAGGGGCGGCATACCGACAAGTGCGACGATGTCCTTCTTTGTACTCCTGGGGTTCGCAGCCAATGGGATGATCGTGCCGAAGCACGTCAACGCCCGGCTAAACTTGAGCTTGAGGTTTCGCTGGCGGTGCTTGGCCTTGGCCATCTCATCGCTGCCGTTCCGGTTCCTCCTGTGTTCATAATTGAGACACAAGGTCTTCCAGAAGCGCTGAATATCATTCAGAAGAAAGGTCGGACGAAACTCTCCCTGATGATGATAGTAGTCACGAAGATATGTGTCGACAATCCGATCAAGGATGCGCGCGTACGTGGAAGAGTTGTACACCGGCCGGCTTTCCAAGAGTAGAAGGGCGCGAGCTGTGAAAAGATTCTGGAAATCATCATTGCGCCCACCGAGATCTTGGAGCATAGCCTTGAGCGAATGAACCTGAAGAAACTCGCCGTCGTTGGAGAACTCGGGAAAGCGCATCGAACGCACCAGCCGGATTATGTCCGCACTGATCAGCATAGTGTCCAGCCGGCTCATCACTGGACTAGTCTGTCCGAGTGCTGCGTCATCCTCAATGAAGAATAGATCCAAGTCTGACAAGTCAGAGGCTTCCAGCCGATCGTACGACCCGCATGCGTACACGCAGAGATTAGCCTGCCGTTGCAAGTCTTCAAGTGAGGCGAGCTTAGAAGACAGCTCTTCGAGGCGCTTGCTAGCCTTGGCCTGACGCTGAGTAACAATATCGAAGCGCTGTCCGCAGACTTTCCCCGTTGCGTCCTGCATGGGACCGTGTTCGCCTTAACTCAGGGTCGAGCTGCCCCTGGCATCTCGGCCGCTGCTAGCTCTTGTGGGTACCAATCTAGCATGCCGCTGTTTCTACGCATCTCAAAGCAACCCATCCGGAAAGTCAGCAAGACGCGATGCCTGAATGGCATCGCTAGCAGTGGCGCGCCTCAGACGCCGACATGGCAACGCTCAATCCCATCATAGCGATCTCCAGTCCGTCCTCGCCGATTTCGTGCTCCTGGCCGTAAATCCGCACCACTACGGGATCGCCTTCCATCACGCGGAAGGTCGATGCACCCTGACGCACGTCCACTCGGATCACGACGTGCCGGTACTGCACGCGAAAGCTATAGGAGGTCCAGGCATCGGGGATGGTGGGAGCGAACGCCAGCAGGGGGCCGTCTGAGCGCATGCCGCCAAAGCCGTACACGATGTTGACCCATGCCGCGGCGATGGCCGTGGTGTGCAGTCCTTCGCGAGTGTTCCGGTTGTAGTTGTCGAGGTCCAGGCGCGTGGCAAAGCCGAAGAAATCAAACGCCTGCTGATACTTGCCCAGCTCGGCCGCCAGCACGGAGTGGACTGAAGGTGAGAGGGAAGACTCATGGATGCAACGCGGCTCGTAGTACTCGAAGTTGGCCCGCTTGCAGCCCAATGAGAACTGCTGGTTGTGGAGGAACATGAGCATCAGCACGTCGGGCTGCTTGGTCATGTCGTTGCGATAGATGCGGTCGTAGGACCAGTGACTGTAGAGCGGGAAGTCTTCGATCGGGATGGAGTTGACGTCGACGTGCGGCAGGTCGAAGAAGCCGTCATGCTGCTCGATGATGCCGGTAGGTTCGTCGAACGGTATGCGCATCTTCGCAGCCATCTCGCGCCAGGCAGCCAGCTCGGAAGGCACTATCGCCAGCCGCTCCACAAGGTCGCAGCACGCTTCAGACAACTGCTCATGCATGTCGTCCAAGACGGCTAACGTATACAGGAAAGTCTGCTTGGCCATGTAGTTGGTGTAGGCGTTGTTGTGCACCATCATCTGGAATTCGTCTGGGCCCATCACGCAGTAGTAGCCGAACTGGCCCGTGCGGGGTCCCCATTGTCCACGCGTGGCCAAGAAGCGACAGATCTGGACCAGCATTTCAACGCCATGGCTGTAGAGAAACTCCGTGTCGCCGGTCACGCTGGCGTAGTGCCAGATACCGTACGCGACGCCGGTGCTGGGCTGGAACTGCAAGCTCGCATGCTGCCACAGGTCGCAACACTCGGTACCGTCCAGCGTGGCAATCGGGTAGCAGGCCCCTGCGCAATCCAGTGCCTTTGCCCGCTCGAGCGCTCCCGGCAAGGTGTTGTAGCGATACTCCAGGAGGTTCTTTGCGGCTGCGGGATTCGTGAAAAGGTAAAACGGCAGGCAGTAGGTCTCTGTATCCCAAAACGCGTGGCCATTGTAGGCTTCGCCGGTCAGTCCCTTAGCGCCGATATTGAGGCGGGGATCGGCGCCATGGTAGGTCTGGTTCAGCTGGAAAATGCAGTAGCGAATGCCTTGTAGATTGTCTGGATCGCCTTCGATGGAGATGTCGAATCTGTCCCAGACGCCAGACCACCAGCGACAATTCTCGTGCACCAGGCGGTCGAAGGAGCCGGCGCGCAGGACCTGCGCCTGCCGCACGCCGTCGAGCCAGACGGCGTCTATCGCCTGTTTAGCATCCTTTTCCGCGCAGAGGTACACGAGCTTGTCCTGTGTGACCGAGATGCCTTGCTGCAGGAGAACCGAGAAGCTCAGGCCAAAAGACTGGCATCCGCTGCGTTCGTGGATCGTGGCGGCGCGGGCAGGCTGCGGCACGAAACCGGCGTAGACCATGTGCCCGCTGGCCTTCGTTTGGCCCAAACTCCCGTAGATGCCGCCCTCTTCCCCGGCTCTCTTCAAGGTGAACAGGCTCTGCCCGCGTGACTCGTGCACGATAGAGAAGTCCAGCCCTGCCCACACGCTGACTGGACCGCTGAAGTTCAGAGCCTCGAAGATGATGCGCTGGCCCGCGAGCGAGGGGGTCACCATGCTCAGCACGCGCAGGAACGTCAGCCGCAAGCGCTTGCCCGTCCGCGTGGTCCATACAAATGAACGGGACAGCACGCCGGAGCGCAGGTCGAGGGATCGGATGAAGCCCGAGAAGCGGCACGTGGCGAGATCGAGCCGCTCACCATCCAGCTCCAGACGGGTGGCCAACCAATCCACTGTATTCACCATGTAGCACATGTGGTCGGCGATGCCACGATAGTGCGAGCTCTGGGACGTTGCCTCCTCGAATACGCCGTTGAGGTAGACGCCCGCAAGGCGATCGCCCGAGTAGCCTTCGTCGAAGTAGCCTCGCGCGCCCATGAACTCGTTGCCGAGCGAGAACACCGACTCCGCGACACGGCCGTGCGCGGGGTCGAAGCCTTCTTCCACGATCTTCCAGGGATCGACCTTGAAGTACCTATCGGCCACTTTGCCCATGATCGATGCTCGCTTTCTGCCGAATGCCGTGTTGATCCTCTATCGGACCTGCTCGCTCAAACGCCGCCGAAAACATTTGGCCCTTGCCCCATTGACGCGGCCCAGACGATAGTGTAGCATACTTTGTAACGTTTCAATAGTGGGTCCGCAATCGAGGGTCAAAGTGGTCGCATCGGTCAGCCACGGCGATATGCATGTTCTGTTCCCGCTTCAAGCTGCCATTTTCGATCTGGACGGCGTCGTTGTCGATACTGCAAAGTACCACTATCTCGCGTGGAAGCGGCTCGCAGACGATCTGCACGTGAGCTTCACACCCGAGGACAACGAGCGTCTCAAGGGCGTAAGCCGCATGCAGTCGCTCGAGATCATTCTCGAGCTCGGCGGTATCGTACGAGACGACGATCAGAAGGCTGAACTGGCAGCTAAGAAGAACGATTGGTACCTGGAGTATATCCGCCGCATCACACCCTCGGAGATATTGCCCGGCGTCGTGCCGCTGCTCACGGCGCTGCGGGACCATGGCATCCGCCTAGCGCTGGCTTCGGCCAGCAAGAACGCAGCGCTCATCCTCGCTAACCTCGGTATCGCCGCACTGTTCGACGCCGTGGTCGACGGCAACGCTGTAACCAAGGCCAAACCGGATCCGGAGGTGTTTCTCGCCGCGGCGCGGCAACTGGAGGCACAGCCAACACGCTGCGTGGTGTTTGAAGATGCAGTCGCCGGCGTGGAGGCCGGAAAGCGCGCCGCCATGTTCGTGGTCGGCGTGGGCCAAGCGGGGGTGCTCACGCAGGCCGATATCGTGGTGCGCGACTTCACGCAGTTTGACCGGAGACTGCTGACACGCGAAGCCACTCCGCCTCAGTGGCTCGTGCAGGATGAAGGGTATGCCCCACAACGAGTGGAGTTGAACGGCAGCAGACTGCTGCTCTGCAACGGGTACATGGGCTACCGCGGCACACTTGATGAGCACAGCCGAGAACAGCAAGTGGCTTGCACGCTCGCGGGCCTCTACGACCAAGTGGATGACGCGTGGCGCGAGCCTGTCAATGCGCCCAACGGGCTGTATACCTCGCTTTGCGTGGACGATGTGCCGCTCTCCGTGGTTACGTCACCGCCCTCGAGCCATCTGCAGACGCTCGACCTCGATAGAGGTCTGCATGAGCGCGAGTCGACTTTCGCGGTCAAAGGCGGTAGTGCTGTGCGCGTGCAATCGCGTCGCTTCCTCAGTCTCGACGATGTCCACCTCGCCGTGGTCGAGTACTGCTGCACCGCGGAAGGCACGTGCCACCTCGTGGTCGAGTCGGGTATCGACGCCGACGTGTGGGATATCAACGGCCCTCATCTACACGACGTGCACGCGTCGCAGCAAGGCGACTGCCTGCTAGTGACGGCGGTCACCACCGAAGGGGTGCGTGTCGCCGTCGCGGAAGCCAACGACTTGCCTACCGGCACCGGCATCGCCGCCACCGGCACTGGTATTCTTCGCCGGCTAGACGTGGCGGCCGAACTGAGCAGTCGCGTGCGCTTCCATAAGTACGTCGCGGTCTACACCGACAAGGATGGTGTAGACGATGTGGCCGGCGCCGCGCTGGAAACAGCGCGGCGCGCGCTGGCGACGGGATACGATCGCCTGGAAATCCGCCACGCGCATCTCTGGCACTGCCGCTGGCTGCAATCTGACGTGCGGATCGAGGGTGACGATCAGGCGCAGATCGCACTGCGCTACTCTCTGTTCCAGCTGATGCAGTCCGCGCCCACGCACACCGAGCGCGTATCCATCCCCGGACGTGGCCTCTCGGGCCAGATGTACAAGGGGGCTATCTTCTGGGATACGGAAGTATTCGTGCTGCCCTTCTTCTTTTACACACAGCCAGAAATCGGGCGAAAGCTCCTCAAGTATCGGTGCCACACCCTTGACGGTGCCCGGCGCAAAGCCGCCGAATATGGGTTTGACGGCGCGTTCTATGCCTGGGAAAGCCAGGACACCGGCGACGATGCCTGCACGCTCTTCAACGTCACCGACGTGTTCACGAGCCGGCCCGTGCGTACCTATTTCCGCGATAAGCAGATCCACATCAGTGCCGACGTGGCATACGCCATCTGGCAATACTACGTGGTTACCGGAGATGAGACGATCCTCTTCGATGGTGGCGCAGAGGTCATTCTGGAGTGCGCGCGCTTCTACTGCCGTTGGGCCTACCTCAAGAAGGACAAGAACCGGTTCGAGCTGCTCGACGTAACCGGCCCGGATGAATACCACGAGCGCGTATCCAACAATGCCTTTACGAATGCCATGGCCAGGCACTGCATGCGCGTGGCCTTGCGCGTGCTGGCGATCCTGCAAGCCCGCGACGCCTCCTTCAGCGCGAGTTTGCTCGATCGGCTGGACTACCACAAGGATCTCGCGCATGTGCGGGAGGTGGCCGAACTGCTCTATGTGCCGGAACCCGACCCGGAGACGCTGGTCATCGAGCAATTCGATGGCTACCACAAGCTCGAGGACGTATCGCTGAGCGAGCTGAAATCCCGCATAAAGATGCCAACTGAGTACCTGGGTGGCGGCAGCGGACTGGCAACCACGACCCAGGTACTGAAGCAGGCCGACGTCGTGGCACTCCTTACCTTATTCAAGAGCGACTATCCGCCGGACGTCAAGCTGGCCAATTGGCTCCACTACGAGCAGCGCACTGAGCAGGGGTCGACGCTGAGCGCAAGTCTCTACGCCACGCTGGCAGCGCACGTTGGCCTGCCGCTCAAGGCGTACAGCTACTTCATGACAACAGCCACGGTCGATCTTGCGGGCAGTTACAAGCGGTACGTTGGCACACTCTACATAGGCGGCACGCATCCAGGAGCTAACGGTGGTGCTTGGATGGCCGTGGTGCACGGCTTTGCCGGGTTGCATTTTGATGGCACGACGATAGTGATAGCGCCGGCGTTGCCATCGAACTGGACGCGCGTGTCCTTCAACTTCGTGGTGCGCCGGCAAGCCTTCCACGTGGTTGCCGCCAGAGACGAAGTGCGCGTAACCGCGGCGCCGGAGAACACGACGGGCTGCGACTTTCTGATCGCGAACACGCAGGTATGCTGCGGCCCGGGCGAGTCGGTCGCCGTGGCATTGTAGTCAGTCAGTTGCTCAAGTAGCTACCGTCCGCACTGCCGCACAACGACGCGACGGACTGAGACGGAGCAGCCGCACTACCGCTACGGCGGTGCGGCAATGGCCATGAGCAGCCCAGCTGGCCCACCTAACCGCCATCCAATAGCGTGACCTGCTCCCAGGCAGCTTGATAGAGCGAGAATCCGCCGCCGCCCGCTTTGGCGCGGTACATCGCCATGTCGGCGCGCCGGATTAGCGTTGGGGGATCTGGTGCGTGGACGGGGGCAAGCGCACCACCGATGCTCATGCTCACAACCACGAGATCGTCACCGATGCGCACCGGTAGGCCGACTGCCGCTTGCAGACGCTGTGCCACCCGCGCGGCACCTGCGTCGGACGTATCCGGCAGCAGAATCGCGAACTCGTCGCCTCCAAGGCGCGCAACCTGGTCGACTGGTCGTAAGGCGGCGCGAAGCTGGCGCGTCACCGCACACAGCAGAGAATCGCCGGCCTGGTGCCCGCAGGTGTCGTTCACCTCTTTGAAGTGATCAAGGTCTATGAGCAATAGAGCCAAGGGACGTTCCGGTGTGGCATGGACCCACTCGCGGGCGAGCCGCTGCTGGAAGGATGCTCGATTTGGCAGGCCGGTCAGCGGGTCGTGTTGGGCATCATGAGCAAGGGCCCGTTCAATCCGCGTGCGTTCGGTGATGTCTACCACAAAAGCTGCGCGAAGTTTCTCGGTGCCGCTGCCGTGCAGTGCGATGTCGGTGGAAAGGGCGGTACGAACCGTTCCGTTCTTGCAGCGGAATACGGTCTCGTGTCGCATCTGCGCGCTACCGGACTTCCCGCCCAGCACGCCTGCATCTGCCCGCTGGCGCTCTTTGACCTGCACCATGGCGAATGGCTGCCCCAGCAACTCCCCACGGGCGTAGCCCAGGAATCCGGCGTATGCCTCATTCACGTCGAAAAAGCGTCCTCGGCTGTCGACAAGGCAGATCCCTAAAGGAGCACCCTCTACAAGGGCTCTGAACCGCTCCTCGCTGGCCCGCAGATCCGCTCGTTGCCGGTCGACGGCTTGTAGCAGCGTCGCGTGCTCGAGCGCCAGGGTCATTTGTGCCACCCCATGGCGGACGGCGTCGCGCACCTCGCGGAACTGGCGTTCCGCGCGGCAAATCACGGCGAGAACGCCCCAATCGCGCTCCGGCGTGCCCAACGGAATTAACTGCAGGGCCGCAGTTGGTCCATCAGAGCAGGCCGCGGCGAGAAAGTCGGGCGGGGGGAATGCCTGAGGCGTGAGTAGCACCCCGCTGCCGGCACTAGCACCTGCAGCTGCGGTATACGCCGCTGCCACTCGCAGTAAGCTCCCGGCGGAAGCGGACCCATTCTGCCACAGCCCTAAGCAACCAGCACGAACCGGGAGACCACGAAGCCAGGCAAGATCGGCAGCTTCGAGCGTACTCCGCTTGAGGAAGCTTCGGCTGACGTATGACAGCGCGGTCTCGGCCAATTCCAATGGCAGCGTGTCGGACCAGGAAGCCCGGAGTGTCTGCAGGCGCGCCAGATCCAGGTACGCCTTGAGCCCAGCCCCAGATCCGCCTCCGAGGCGCAGACGGGCAGTGCCTGCCTGCTCGAGCAGCGTGAGAATCGCGTTGAGGGAATCGGCGCTCTGCGTGCGGCTTCTCGCCTCTCGCCAGGCGTCATCCAGCGCAGCCACGTCATAGGCCTTGCCAGGCTGCGCCCCACCAATGGTCAGGGCTACCTCCAATGCCGCGACGATTCGCGTGACACCGGGCCAGACCTGATCGGGTGGCGATCCAGGTGCGGCCAGGAGCGGAGCAATCAGGCGGCGTGCCATCAGGGTGGCCAGCCGCTCTCGCCAGTCACCCGCCCAATCCTCCGATCCGGCATCGCCGGCCAAGTCGTCTCCGGCGCAGCCACACGAGTGGCGACACACGAGCTGGGTAGGCACTATGATCCGGCAAGCCGGTGCGGGCCTGCCTTCAAGCAGCGCGATCAGAGCCTCGGCGGCGTACTCGCCGAGCGCACCGAATCGCTGCCGGACGGTCGTGAGTGCCGGGACCGCCCGCTGAGCGCCGTCGATGTCGTCAAATCCCACGACGGCCAGATCTCGAGGCAGGTATAGTCCCTCCGCGCTGAGCGCCGCCATCAGCGCCAGTGCACTTCGATCGGTCGCCATGAACACGGCGGTGCAGGAGGCGCCCAGCGCTTGCACGGCCGCGGCCGCGACGCGGCCACCTGCCTCGACATTATCGGGCAGATCGATCGTGAGGTCAGGGTCGGGGATGACGCCATGTTCGGTCAGTGCCGCCACGTAGCCTGCGTGCCGCTGCCTAATGTCCTCGTGCTGCATGTAGCCGGCAAAGGCGATACGCCGGTGGCCGTGCTCGAGCAGATGGCGCACGACGGCAACAGCGCCCCCAAAGTTGTCGGGCAGTACCGACACGCCATCCGCCAGCGGATGTGCCATACTGACCGTTACGACCGGCTTAGGCCCTGCGACGAGCGGCTCGAGATCGCTGCCGGTGAGCGCGCTGACCAGCACGATGTAGCCGTCGACCACGTCCGCTGCCAGCGGCACGTAAGCACCAGGTAACGGCTCGCCGACCTGTTCTGGCCAGGGCGCCGACGTCTGGACGACCACCACTTGGGCCGCATGGCGGGCCGCCACGCGGTTGACGCCCTCGAGCAGGTCCCCCAGGTAGTAGCCCCCACCCAATCCGCTCAGAAAGGCGAGTCTCACAGCTTCATACCTTCCGCACCGTGGCAGAGCCTCTACTACCTATATCGGCACGGAGCGGAGAAAGTCAAGGCCGCAACGCACGAGTGGGCTATTTGTGCATGCCTTGCAGGGTTTTGGTGAATAGCGCGTTTAGGTCGGTGCACTTGGTCGTGCTCCAGCCCGAATTTCCCGGGCCTAGCCTGACGTCGAACGCGTTGATGCAATTGTAGACGCCTGCCACGCCGGTATTCGTGGCCACGACATGGCTAATCGACGTGTTGGCCACGTCTGACTCGACCTGAAACACGAAAGTCGGCGTGTTGTGCACGACTATGTGATCGAATGTGACGTTCTGCACGCCGCCATTGCCCTGGAACTGAATGGCCTCCTGAGCGCTATCGTCGATCTCGTCATTGGCGACGAGGATAGGGGTAGTGATGGCGCCGTCCGCCTTGAACCAGAGGCCGCCAATGATCCCATAGGTGAAGTCCACCTGGCCCGTACGCTCGAGCGTGTTGCCCGTTACCGTGATTTGGCCGGCGAGCGGCAGGAACCCGCCGTTGTGGAAGCTTCGATTGGCGATCTGGATGCCGGCACCGTGTGTCACGGTATCGGACAGATAGTTGTTCAGAACACTCAGCTGATCGCCACTGTACATGCCGATGTTGTTCGCGACGTTAGGGATCTGTACTGTATCGTTGCGGAACACATCGTACGCGTCGGAGTCAACATCCGACCACCAGGCGAGGCCATCGTCACCCGTGTTACGTACTTGCGTCTGCTCCACCGCGACGTTGCTGATCCCATCGTGCAAGTTGAGGCCATCGGCGGTGAGATCGCGCAGACGACAGCCGACGACCAGCAGGTCGCTGAAGGGCCCATCGAACCACATGCCCACTTTGGTGTGCTCGATCCACACGTTCTGGATGATCGAGCCGCCGCCCATCGCACCACCGATGCCGTTGACCTGCAGCGTGTCCTGGCGGTCGGTAGTTTCGCCCTGGATCATCAGGTCATAGATTTGCACGTTCGTGGAAGGCGCGTGCCGTCCATCCGCATTCGCGTTGTTGTACCACTGCTTCGGATTGGCGGGGTAGTCGCCGTACAACCCCACACCCAGCCCATGCAGCAAGGTGTACCACGGTCCTGCGCCGCGAATGGTCACGTCGTTGAGGATGACGTGCCCCGTGACCGTGTAGGTGCCCATGGGAATGTACAGGCCCTTGTGTTGTGCTTCCGCTGCGTTGACAGCTGCCTGCAGGTCGGCTGTGGAGTTGCGGGCGCCGGTGGGATCCGCACCGAATGCGGTTGCGGAGATGTAGCCGGCCGGCCTGGCATAGGGGGCGGGAACCTGCTCGAAGTCCGCCAGGTCGATGGTGTATGACGGGCCAGTATCGCCGCGGTCGACCTGCACTCGAACCTTGGTGCCCGCCGGTAGCATCGCGGCAAACAGCCGGTGCACCTCATCGAAGAAATGGTAGCCGCCGCCAGCGGTAGGATCTTTTGAGTACTGGCCGAAATTGTAGAGGTAGGAGTACTTGGAGGTTAGCGTCAGCGGTGCCTGTGCCTCACCGTTGATGTACAGGCTCAGTAGCGCAGTGATGCCACCGCCCTTCGGGGCATCCGGCAAACTATAGCGCAGCTCCAGCGCGTTGGCGGCCTGACGCAGCGTGAACTCCACGTATTGGCCCGGCTTGCTGAGCGTCACGGCCTCGCGGCCCGACGCTTCCGTTGCCAGGTCACCCCACACCCGATCCGGGCCGATAATCTTGCCATTCGTAGCGGCCTGCTCGGCCTCGTATTCCTGGTAGGGCACGGTGGCGCCGCGCGCCAGCAACTGGCTGCCGCCAGCAATGGTGATACTGGCAATGTCCACCGAAGCCGCACTGCCTCGCTCGTAGACGAGGCCGATCGTGTTCACGCCGGTGCGCAACGGCAGACGCTCGACGGCCGCGGACCAGCTGCTCGCACCGCCGGTCGCCGGCAGCAGTGCGTCGATAGACTTGATGCCGTTGGTATAGATACTGAGAACCTTCGTGGCGCGCGAGCCGTTGGCGTAGCGTATGGTCACGGCATAGCTCCCGTCGGCCGGGGCGCCAACGGCGAAAACGAGCTGGGCGTGCGGCTGTGTGAAGCCCCTTACATACCCACCAGGAGCGACAGCCGGTCCGCCACTCATCCACGCATCAGTGGCCTGGTAGGTCACAGTTGTGCTAACCGAGGCGGCCGCGACGCCGAGCGTGTCTCCGGGGGCCATGCCGGTGCCGCCCACGCAGAGGCCGCCGGCAAGCAAGGCGCCTACCACGACGGCACGGCCGGCGGCGCGCAGCAATGGGCGAGACTGCAAAGAGCGAACCGCTGAGCTGCTGGTACCCTGGCAATGGAGACCGTGGGCAGCGTAACCGGGGACCGGCAGGCTGCCCGCGCGCCCAGGCTGCCGGTCCCGATCACAGAATCTCAGAGCACCCTGCGGCAACTGCATGCGTGTAGACACGGCTCGCCTCCTCAAATCGCACTGTACATTGGCACTGCCGAGGCATAGTGATTTCGCGCTGAGACACAGCGGGTCGCGTGGTCACGCGGCTAGCCGGTGAGACCGCTCAGGGATATGCCTCGAAGAATCTGCCGCTGGAAAATAAGGAACAAGATGACTGGCGGAATCGCGACAAGGAAGAATGCCGCGAACATCACGTTGTCAGAGAGGATGGCGCCGGCGCGGTTGTTCCAGTCGTAGTAGAGGCTGACCATGAGAGGCTGCTGGTCTTGGCTGCCGGCCATCACCACGTACGGCCACAGGAAATCCTTCCAGGACGCCATGATGGTGAGAATGGTGATCACCGCCAGGACTGCTTTCGACATCGGCAGCACGATGCGCAAGAGCGTGTCGAGCGCGTTGGCGCCATCGATACGGGCGGCGTCCAGGATCTCTTCCGGCAGGTCATCGAAGAAGCTCTTCAAGATGTACAGGTTGAAGGCGCTGGCGGCTTCGGGCAGCAGTACGCCCAGGAACATCCAGTTGTCGTTTCCCAGGCCGAGGTTATTGATGTCGATGTATTGCGCGACGATGTAGGTGACCGGCGGCACGAGCAGCGTAGCGAAGAAGAACGCGAGGATGATGTTGCTGAACGCGGGTCTCAATTTGGAGAGCGAATACGCCGCGGTCACGGACACGAGGGCCTGGAGCACGACCGAGCCCCCGACGAGAACCAGCGAGTTCCGCAGGTGCACATCCAACTGGGCATTCTGCCAGGCGTGGACAAAGTTGTTGTCGCCCCAGCCGTTCCACTGGGGATCCTGCGGCCACCAACTCGGCGGCAAGACGTAGAGCTCGTTAGAGTTCTTGAAACCGTCGATGAACAACCAATACAGGGGTATGACCACCACGAGCGCGCCCAATGCAAGCAGGAGGTACATCAAGCCGTAGCCGATGCGGACGGAGGCGCGCCGCTTGTCTAGCGGTGAAATCAGCGTACGGTCTTCGGATGCCGACACCCGCCGCGGTGTGCGCAACTGCCTGCGGGCAAGTCGCTGAGCGGGGGACCTGAATTGTGTAGCCATGCGTACTATCTCCCCCAGCTAGCGGCGCGCCACCCGGCGCATTACGACGTAATACAAGATGGAAAAGAACGTCAGTATCAGGAACAGCAGCACCCCAAATGCCGCGGCTTCGTTCCAGTCCTGATTGCCACCGCCGCCGAAGGCGAGGTCGTATATTGCCACCATCACGGTGGTGGTTGCGCCGCTGGGCCCACCGGCCGTGAGCGTGTAGGGCTCGGCGAAGACCTGCATGGTGGCGATGATCTGCAATAACGCCATGATCACCATGACCACGCGAATGTGCGGCAACGTGATGTGCCACAGTCGAGCCCACAGCGACGCGCCGTCTATTTCGGCAGCCTCGTACAGGTGTGCCGGAATGCCTTGCAGCGCCGCAAGATAGATGAGCATGGCGCCGCCGGCCGCGGCCCAGGTGGCGAAGACGACCACGCAGGGCATTGCCTGCGTCTGGTCGGTGATAAACGGCTGGGGGGGAATGTGGAACCAAGCCAGGATGTTGTTCAGGAAGCCCTGAGGATCTGCATCGAAGATCACCTTGTTCCAGACCCACGTGCCCACAAGCGTAGGGAGAATGACAGGAACGTAAAAGATGACGCGGAAGAAGCTACGACCGAGGCGTACCTCATTGATCAGCAGCGCGAGCGTGATTGGCACGATGTAGCCGAACACCAGAGCGAGGAGAGTGAACTCGAGCGTGTTCCACCAGATGGCGCCAAAGCTCGGCTGCAGCGTGGGGTCGGTGAGCAAGTGGCTGAAGTTATCCAGACCGACCCAGTGGGTGGGCATCGTCAGGTTGTCGTCCTGGTAGTGCACGAAGGCCAGCCGGAAGGTCTGGACTATGGGAAACCACGCAAATAGCGCGAAGACTACAATGGCCGGGAGCAGGAAGAGGTAGCCCATGGCGTTCCGCGAGATAGCCAGACGCACCCGGCTCCCGAATGTCATGCGTCGTCCCGGCGGCTGCTTGCTGCGTGCGCTCATCATCACGGAGACACAATCCTCTAGCTAACTGCATGCCCTGCTCGAACCTGTGCTTAATGTGCCCACGTTACGAGTCCGTGCCAACTCAGCCACCGCCTGCCTGCGAGGGCGCCTCCTTTTAGGCGCCCTCGCAGGCGATACAGACAAGTGTGCGAGACTAACTACATCTTGGTGGCGTTTAGCAGGGCCTGGAACTTCGTGTTGGCGGTGGCCAGCAGCTTCGCCGGATCGGCGCTTTGGCTGCTGAGCACAGTCTGCACGCAGGTGTCGAGGAGAGCGTACATGCCCTGAGCCTGGACCCGGACTTCGGGCTGAAGCGTCAGCTTGAGGTTGGCGGCCAGGTAGAAGCTATAGTTGCTCAGGTTCACGTTGCGATACGGGGCATCGGCCTTCTGCTGTGCTGCCAAGTACGCGCCGGCCACCGAGACTTCGCTGGGAACGCCGACCACGCCATCGGAGGCGAGGATGGCCTTATCGTTCACGGCACGCGCCGTGAGATCCCAGTAGCGGTAGGCAGTAAAGCCAATGGCCGCGTTGATGACATCGGCAGAGGAGCCCGGCTTCACCATCTGCATGTTGCCGCCTGTGAGCGTGGCGTTGCCGCCGCCCTGGGGCAGGCCAACGAGCATGAAGTCGTTGATGGGCTGATTGAAGCTATCCTGGAAGAAGTGGGGCTGGTCGCCGGCCAGGATACCCATGCCCAGGAGGTTGGCGGCGATGGCAGCGGTGTTGTCGTTGTAGCCCATCTCCTTGGGGCCGATAGACCCGTCCTTCCAGCGCATATCGTAGAGCAGCTGCAGCGGCTTCACGCAGTTGGCGGAGGTGAGGTTGGCCACCAGCTTGCCATTCTGCACGATCTCGGGCTGGCCACCGTAGCTGAACATCATGGCACAGAGGTGCCAGCCACCCGTGTTGTAGAGGCTGAGCGGGCCGTAGCCGTAGATGCCCCGGTGCGGGTTGGTCAGCTTGGCGGCGTAGGCGCGGAACGTATCCCAGGTGAGCGGCGGCTTGTTTGGGTCGAGCCCTGCGGCAGCGAAGGTCTGCTTTCTGTAGGCCAGGCCGAGCGAGTAGGCATTGCAGGGGAACCCATAGATGCTGCCCGAAGCGTCGCTGGCCAACGTGATGACGCTGGGCTGGATGCTGCCGTAGTACTGCCAGGCCTTGACAGCGGCAGAGATGTCCGCGGCGTATCCGAGCTGGATGAGGTGCTGGACGTCGGTGAAGTACACCTTGTAGGTATCCTCCGCCTTGCCTGCGGCGTAGCGGGTATAGAAGATCGTGGGGTCGAAGCTATCGACCTCGCCAACGATTTTGACGCCGGGGTTGGCCTTCTCGTAGGCGGCGACTTGGGCCTGATACGCGGCAAGGCCAGGCTTGTCGGACGCAGCCGGCATGTCGTTCAGGGAAAAGGTCACGCCGGACGCCGCGGATGCCGTGCCGGGCACACTGAGGTTGCGCAGAAGATCGGTGCTCAAAGCCGCGGCCGCTCCGACCGCAGCCCCCTTGGCAATGAACGAACGGCGAGACAAACCTTGTTTAGCCATCTTTGGCCCCCTCTTTGGAACCTAGTGTACGTTACTCTTCCAGCCGCACCGGCTGGTGAACTCTCAAATGACGCCGTCCTAATGGGACTTCTTCATCGCAAGATACTGGCGGACTATGCTACTATCGGTGTACCCTTTCTGCTAATTGAAACGTTACGCATCGCTTTGAAACGTTACAAGTACTCTACACCACGATCTTGGCGGTGTCAAGGGGTTGTGGGAACGATGGTACGCACGTGGTTCTAGCGGCCGGCCCGTTCGTCTGCGTAGACTCTGATATCATGCCGAACTGTAGCATTGGCCTAGCATGGCCTCACTAGCCAGGTCTGGGGTGTAAATCCGGAGGGAAATGGGATGGCAAGCCTGAAGTCAGTGGCCGAGCAGGCCGGTGTGCCGATCTTGACTGCCTACCAAGCACTCAACAACCATACCGGGGTCGAACCCGATGCAGCCGATCGCGTGCGCGAAATCGCCGCCGCGCAGGGCTATGTGCTGCGCTCGACAATTCGCGACGTAGCAGCACTGGCGGGAGTCTCCGTGTCCACCGTGTCGTACGTGATCAACGACAGCCCGCTCATCCACGCGCGTACGCGCGATAAGGTGCGCGTAGCGATCGACGCGCTCGGGTATCGCCCCAACAGCACTGCCCGGAATCTCAAGGCGAGCGAAACGCGCCTCATCGGCTACGCCTGGTACAAGATTCAGGACGTTAGCCAGCGGAATCAGGTACTCGATCGATTCCTTTACGAGATGGCGCAGGCCGCCGAGCTCCAGGGCTACCATGTGCTGACCTTCGCACAGTCGATGCCGCACGAGGAGGAAAGCTACACCGAGCTGATTCACACCAGCCGGGTCGATGGCTTCGTGCTCTCGGACACGACGTACGATGATCCGCGCATCAGCCGGCTGCTCGAACTGGACATACCGTTCGCCTGTTTTGGCCGGGCCACGCCTCAATGGGACTTTCCCTACGCGGACGACGACGGCCTGCGCGGACTCGGGCTGGTGATCGAGCACCTTGTGGAGCTGGGGCATCGCCACATCGCGATGATCGGCTGGCCAAAAGGATCCGCCCTCGTGGGAGACATCCGCGTGCAGGGGTATGTCGAAGCGATGCAGGCCCACCGAATCGAGCCGGATCCCCGGCTGCTCGTGCGAACGCCCAACGACGTGCAGCATGCCGCGCAAGCCGCACAGCAGCTTCTAAGTCTCTCACCGCGCCCCACGGCCATCGCCTGTGGCTCGGACATCATCGCCGTGGGCGTGCGCATGTACCTGGAGCAGGCAGGGCTACGCGTGGGTCACGACGTGGCGGTTGCCAGCTACGACGATACGCCGGTAGCGGAGGTCTTGGGACTGACCTCCGTGCACCAGCAGCTCGACACCATTGCACAAGAAGTGGTCAAGCTGCTCATTGGCAAGGTGCGCGGCGCGCCGCCGAGTGATCAGCACGTGCTGGTGGCACCGCGCCTGGTGGTGCGAGCGAGCAGCAACCCCGCGCTGAAGCTCGGGGAGATCGGCTCGAGCGCGCCTAGCGCCACGTAGTGCGCTGCCAGCCCACCGCACCACGGCGCGTTTGTTACATTTTTCCCAGTTTTTACTGCCCAGAACCAATTGCGTATTAAAAATGTGCGCCTTACAATAGGAATCATTGGGGTAGTCGTGGTGCCCGCCGGGCGGCCGGAGTTGGCGAGGTTGTTGCCATCCTTTGTGTCGCACGACTGGCGCGACTGGGGCCGCCAATGCGTGGAAAGCGCCGGGTCCTCAAGTGCATGCACGGATAGGCCGGTTGCCGCTAGCCAGAAAAGGAGTTTGCCCCTGAAACATCGTGTTGGCCGGGTCATAGCAGTATGGAACGCGTACGCCTTACAGAGAACTTCGCAGAAGGGAAGAGACCGACGATGAGTAAGACGCTCGCACAAAAGGTCGACTGGCTATTCGACGCCCACCGCACCGAGCAGGGACGGCAGTATACCTACGGCCAGGTGCAGCGCGCCACCGGGAACCGGATCACGGCCAGCTACGTGTGGAAGCTGCGCACCGGCGCGATGAGCAATCCTGGGCTGAGCGCGCTGGAAGCACTGGCCAGTTTCTTCGAGGTGCCGCTGAGCTACTTCGCCGACGGCGGCGAGTACCTGGAGCCCAGCCTTAGCATGATGAAGACGCCCGTGGACGAGAAGGTTGCGCGCGAGGACGCAATCGAATACGTCAAGCAGGGCACCAGCAAGCTGCCCGACGACAAGCTGCGTGCGGTGGTGGAAGTCATCGAGTACCTGCGCACGCAGGAGGAGAGCCCAAAACGCTGAGTTGTTGACCACGCGCCTTGCCCTTCGCTATCATGTCGATGTGCAAGGCGACGTGGCCAAGTGGTTAAGGCGGGGGTCTGCAAAACCCCTATCGTCGGTTCGATTCCGACCGTCGCCTCTGAATCCAGTGATAGCGCGGCGTGAATAGCCTATGATCACGTCATCTAGACTGGGCCCGATAAGGCTGCCAGCGCGATGCTCTGTGTCCGGCGGTCGGCTGACCGGGCTCGCGCGCTAGCGGATATTCTAGGCCAGCAGCACCTCTGAAGACATCATCTCTTCTACCCCCTCTTTGACTCGAGCTATACCCACGTATTCCATGCGCGCGACAGCCTCGATGGCCTGCCGCGCAAGTGGGCTGTGATCGAGTTTGCAGCTACTCTTGGGGCCAGCACGATGGCACGGCGCTCGGCAGGGCGTCGAACCACGGGCCGGCCCCAGCGCAGTGGCTCGGCCTAGCGTGCCCGGCGCCTGAGCGACCTGTTCTCGGATGCGGCCAGCGAATGGCGAGTGCCTGCACCCCGGCAAGAGCCTAGGCTGCGCTCCTATAGTGAGACCATGTTGTGACCTACTTGAGCGGGCACACACCTGGGAGCGCGGGCATCCTGCCCAATACGGTTCAGATAGGGAGGAAGGTGTCGCGGCGTTGGCAACCGAGCTGGCGTGGTCGTCAGGCGACGAGCCCGCGCTCAACCGGCCGCAGCCGGCCCCGTCCCTTCCATCCTGCCGCAGCTGGAGGCTCGTTTCCCCCTTAAGTGAACCGTATTGGGCATCCTGCCCGTCCCCCCGCCCTGCCGCGCAGCCACCCCATCGCCACGGCATCGCCTCCTGGGAGCGCGGGCACCCTGCCCGTGCCCGTTTGCGTGCCCGACCCGGCACCGAGCCTGCGCGTTCCGGCGTGGCGTCACTTTGGGCCTTAGGCCTGCACAGGCACAACCGTTTGCTGGAACGGGCAATCCTACGCCGCGGTCAAAGCGCGACGCCGCCCGCCTGTAACGCTTGATATTCCACGAGCGTTGTGATTTGTAGAAGGTGGTTTGCCCATCGTAGACAAACTCGCAAGCCCGCGCCAGTGGGAGGAGCTATTTGTTATGTGCACCTGGATTTCACTCGGTGGTATCAATGCCAGGCTTGCAAGGCTTGTCCTGCTGGCGATGCTGGCCACCGTGGCTCTGACGCCGGCGAGGGCGGTGCATGGAGCATCTGGCCAGCCGCTTGCCCTGGTGAGCATACACTTTGTCTCCGCCACCACGGGCTGGGGGGTGACGGACAGCGCCGTCGTGCGCACCGTCGATGGCGGATCAACCTGGCACAACGTCACTCCGCCAGGGTTGTCCGTCGCGCCGTTGCACGCACCCGCGACAGCCTTCTTCAGCGCCGCCGATGCCTGGGTGGCCGACCCCCCGCAGGCCGCAAATCCGGGCATCTATCGCACGACTGACGGCGGGCGCGCCTGGCAGCGTGCCACGCTGCCGCCGCTCCTGCGATCGGCCGGACCAATCGCCATCAGCCAGCTCGACTTTCTGGACTCGCTGCACGGCTGGGCGCTCGAAAGTCTGGGTGGTGGCGCGGGCACATTCTACTACGCGCTCTTTCGGACGTTGGACGGCGGAGCAACCTGGTCGGGAATATGCGGAGGCACATTGACGCGCCCGCCATCCCCAGGCGCATATCCGACCGACGTGCAAGCCGTTCACTTCGATTCACCGACCGATGGCTGGACCAGCGTGGTGATCTATGCCGGTCCGCAGCTGAATGGCCTGTACCATTCGACCGACGCTGGGCACACCTGGCAGAAGGTATCTCTGCCACTGACCGGGGCTTTCGGTGAAGGATTCTTCAACGTCGGATCGCCTGTCTTCTTCGACGCACATCACGGTGCCGTGGCCGTGGCCAATCAGGCAGCAGCGGGGTTGTACGTTACGACAAACGGCGGCGCCAGCTGGAAGCTTTCCGGCGCCTTCCCTGCCACGATCCAGCCGGGCTCTCCAGGTCAGTTCTCCGCCGACATCCTGGACAGCTTGCACACGTGGGTGATTGCAGGCTCCAATCTCTACTTCACGCCCGATCTCGGCCGCCACTGGACGTCAGTGCGCCAGACGCTGGACTTTGGCAGCATTGCGAGCATCGACTACATCTGCGCGTGCGACGGCTGGGCGCTCGGCGGTACGCTGGGGTCCGGCTCGGGCGCAGCCAGCCATTCCACGTTGCAGCGAACGACCAATGGCGGGAAGAACTGGGCGGTGCTAAGACCAACGATCTAATTCTGCGGTCAGGCGCGCCAGCACGAACAATGCGTTAGTCACACCCAACGTGAGAGCCTGGCCAGCAGCACGCTCGACGTACCCGGCCCCTGGTCATGGGCATGCGCGGCAAGGAAGCGCGGCGCGCGCTCAGATCTGCCAGCGATGGCAAGGGGCTGGCTACCAGCGCGATGGGCTTCCAGCTGTGGACTGCCCGCAAGGCCGCGCGCGCCTGCGCCATCGGCGGTTAGCCCCCGCTAGTCCTGCAAGGCGATGGGGATGGCCGTGCCCTTGTAGACGATGTGCACCGCCAGGATGGTCAGGCGGTCGCCCACACTGGTCGCGTCCAGAGCCAGGGGCTGCTGGGAGCCAGGCCAGCCGGCCAGCACCCACTTCGTCAGCGGCGCGGAGCACAGACGCACGTCCAACTCCCGCCGATCGAGCCCGCACTTGTCCGCCGCATCAAAGTACCACTCGCGGAGCCGCTGCCGGGCGCTGTTGAAGCTGCACCCCAACGCCAACGCCAGGAACGTCGCCAGCGTGGCGGTGCCGCACAGCCCGGTCTCCTCCATTGCGAAGCACCACTGGGCCAAGATCCAGGCTTGCGGCTCGGCCAGCACCGATAAGCCGTTGGTAATCTCCTCCATCCACTGCGACAATCCCTCCGGGTGCTTCATCGCGTGCCTCCTTGCATGGACTGTGGTTATGAGATTTCCATACTACGGCACCCGATAAGCACCCTGCCTATCTCAGTCCTGTGTGATACCAACCCTTGAAAGACGGCAAACCCTGGGGCAAAGGCAAGGTCAGGCGAAACGCCGCCCTGCCAGCAGCGTTCCGCCTGACCTTGCCTATCGGAGATCACAAATGCCAGGCCCGCCCCGCCGCCGCGAGCACGTCGACTGCAGAGGCCACCCTCTGTTAGGGTATCGGCGAGTTCAGCCTTACTGATCCGAAAGCGAAACGGCGAGGCGGCTCTGGCCTCCGGCTCGTGCTAGTATGCCTGTCCCGAAGCCGACAGGCTAGAACGGCGCCCGGGCTGGGGCCTCCTTGTTCACACCTGTGTGCGCTAATGTGCCGGAGACGTACGTCCTGAGCTGAAGGGATATGGCCGATGGCAAGCTGATCCAAGACGTACCTACTACTCGATTCCTCCTCGTAGGCGCTGCCGTACGTGGCACAGTCGGCGGGCAAGCTGACAGACAGCTCTTTCCGCCGCTCGGCAAGGGTCGCGAAGCGTACCTACGGTGTTCGCGTCGCCAACTGTGCGGGTGCGAATGTAGGCGCAGGCTTTGCTGCCTGTGGCCGTAGTAGGTATGCGCAATGGAAGTGCGAGCACGTGGTGTGGATGTAGATCTAGTGCAGGTCGGCCGGAAGAGGGGCGGCGATGAAAGGCTCATTGGGTTGATTACTGGCCACCCGAAGTTGTATGAAGCGCATGCCACCCGCTCGAAATCGGCCCAACACACGAGATAGCGCCTCAGTCGCGCATCTCAGTTATGCGCTACGGGCACGCCCACTGGGCCATACCGGGTAGCACGGACTGTGCAAAATCCCCATTAGGACTGATTGAACTTGGTTAAGGATTGGACATTGATGAACTTCGCAATCTCCGCGGTCGCCCGCGGTGCAGCAGCCACACTAGCTTGCAGTACCATGCTGCTCACCCTGACAATCCCATCAGCGCACGTAGCCCGCGCCGACACGCCGGTGTGCGCCTATGTGGGCCACGCGATAGCTTCTCCAGCAGGATTCGACCCGCTCAACGCCACCGACGATCAGCGCCGATGCTATGGATTCCCACCACGGCCCACAGATGCCACGTCGCTTGCGGCGTGGACAGCCGCGATGCGCCATGCGCGATCCTTTGTGGATCCTCAGGTAACGTTCATGACCACGCCGCTGTCGATGGGATCGCCTGCAAGCTCGCAGAACGCCAACTGGGCGGGATACGTGGCATGCACCCACGACCAGACGAGCTACACCAATCTGCAATGGGTACAGACATGGTCGCAATGGATTGTACAATCTCCTAAACAGAGCAGCAGCGCGACCCTGCTTGACTGGAACGGCTTGGGCGGCGCTGCAACCACGTGCGCTGGGAGCAATACGAACGTGGCGCAGGCCGGCACCTGGAGTTGTGATTCGTCTGGAGGGTGCGATGGTGTTTTGAAATCACAGTATGGCTTTTGGCTCGAACAGTACCCGTACAACAGCCTGCCGAAGCCAATCACCGGGGTTATCAGCGGTATGACAGTGAGCGCCGGCGACACGGTGTACGTGTCAACCATATTGACCGGGTTCAATACCTGGGAGGCCTTCGTCGAGGACTTCAGCACTAACAAATTCACATATTACCAAGGAGACTTCGGCACTTCGTTCGACCAGACTTCAGCTGAGTGGGTCTACGAGTCCGTAAACATCCAGAAGGTACCCTTCAACCAACGTCAATTCTCTAACGCGGGTGCTGAAGGCTCGACGCAGTCGAGTTTCTTCGGAAACGTGAATGGGCAGATCCAGAGCTTTGTCACCCGAGCGGTGTCAATCCCGAATTACGCTTCGCCAACGTCAATCAACCGGTCAAACAGCGGCTTTAACGTCGTTTGCAACGTGTGCTAGTAGATAGCAAGCGTACTGCTGACCCTCGACTGCTAGTTGGCTGAGAAAGTCCAACGCAGCTGGCGCCTGAGCGAGGTCGCCAGCTGCGTTGGGCGGAGTCTTGGACGGAAGTCGTGGGTCTCGGTGCGAGGTAGCATGGCAACGAACCGCTCGCGAGTGTGCGAGCTAACCTGGCATGTCCTGGTACCTCGATCGTCCAAGGTTCGGACGGCGGGAGTATCATCGCGACGAAGGGCAGAATGCGGTGCGCACCGCAAACTCAGCCCAACTGGTCGCACTAGGATGTGCCAGGCATCTTGCGTGCGGAGCACCAGTAGTCCCAGGCCTGGAGTCCACGCGACACGCTGCTTGTGCGCTAAACAAGACGATCTCAGGGTGCGACGGCGATGCTCCGAACTCACGGCGGATATGCATGTGGGAAGCGCCTCAATCTCACCGTACTTGCAAAGCCTTGCTGATGCCGAAATCCCGAAGCCACCTAGCTAGAATTGCGCAATGCGTGTACCAGATCGGCCGTGCTCAACGATAATCCTCCTCGCTATTGTAGTCGGTGCCAAGGCAATCGCCCGCGCGGACTGTATCTCGAACCCTAACCGCATTTGCGCTCGATGCATGAGAGCGCCAGGGTACCATGCCAATGGCAAGGCAGATTCACCCGCACCCGGCCACGCACAACCTGGCAGCGATGCCGTTAGGGGCCGTTGAATTTGCTCAACTCCGTTCAATGCAAGCAGCCTGACACAAGCCTGAGCACCATCAAGCTTCAACGCCGAGGAAGCCACAGCCCTGCGGTCCTGAATGAACGGCGCAAGCAATGTCGAAAGATGACACTGGAAGGTCGAAAAGACGACACTGGGTAGTGTTGCGTTTTCGCTGCTCAATAACGGCCGATTGCTGTCTCGCGTGATGAAGGAGTTGGTGACCAGAATGGTCGGACTGCGGCCGCGACTCATCTCGATTGGCGCTGCTCTCGCGCTCCTAGTCGGTTCGAGCACCGCAGGGCCTGACGTGTCGACGACCGTTGCAGCTCGCGCCCAGCTTCGCACGGTACGGCTGGGCCCTGGCGCTGGCCCAGTGCTGGTCGACTCCGCAAGCGGTCACATCTTCGTTGCCGATTCGCTCGCGGGCGTAGTCGAGATGCGCTCAGCGGCTACCGGTGCCTTGTTGAGCGACATCCAGGTCTGCCCTGCAAGCCGATGTGCAATTGCTTCAGGCCCCGGCTTTTATGGAAGCATCGCCATGCTGCTTTCGAGTACCGAACACCGCCTTTTCGTCACGGCTAGAGATTTGGTTGATCGTAAGAGCGTCGCTCTGTTTGTCGATACCCACAATGGAACAGTGCTTGCACGCAGAGAGGCCTTCGGTGCAGGCGGCATCAGATTGCTGCTCGAAGACGACGAAACTCACCGCCTGCTGATTTCGCAAGATACAGATCCTGGCAAGGCGGTCGAGCGTGACGACATCCTATTGCTGGACGCCGGCAGCGGCAGGGTCGTGGCTTCAACTCCGCTTGGTGGCCTCGTGATGAACTGGGAGCTCGACGCCGTGCGCCATCATGCGTTGGTGGTCTACGAGGATCAGCATGCGTTCCAAAACGGTGACGCCGCGCACGCCCAGCATTACGGCATGATCGACACACTCACTGGCCGTTTTGTGCCGATCGCCGACATAAACCAGAATGGCAATTTGCCTGTGCTCGACATCCAGCGTGGCATTGCCATGATTCTCGACACCGACGAGAGCAAGGTTCATGTCGTTGACTTGACCACCGGAAAAGTCCTGCATGTCCTGCCGGTAGATGCATTTCCAGAGAGCGGGGTGATAGACCCAAACACAGGGCGTGCGTACATTGTTTCGTTAGGCCCAACCATGGGCCAGTCTCCACACAGCACGCTGAGTGCCATCGATCCGCGGCGCGGCAGGGTGCTCTACGTCGCGGTTGTCGGAGCGAATGTCACCGGCATTAGCCTGGATCCTTCTGGCACCAGGGCATATGTGACGGCAGACACCGCATCGGGCGACCTGTCTATCGTTGCCACCGCCACCGGAAAGCTGATGGGCACCGCCAATGTTGGCGAGACATCAATGTCGTTGCCCGCACTGGTCGTTCGCAATATTGCCTATGTGATAAGCTACGGCGACTACTCGGTACCAAGCACCGCCGAACCGAGCTCGAAGGACAAGTTACTCGAGCTCAACCCCAGCAACGGCAGGCTACTTCGCACCGTCGTGCTGTCCCCGGAGACCTCGTGGCCCCCCCTTCAGGATCTCGCGCACCAGCTGCTGGTCACCGCCAGCACGGGACGCATCCTTCAGTCCTGGCCAGTCGGAGCCGGCACATTGAGCGTGATCGATGCGGCCAACGGCACGCTGCTGCAGCGAGTATCCGTGGGCATGGAGCCGCAGGTGGTGGCCCAGGATCCGTCGACCGGCAGCATTATCGTGCTCAACAGCTACGGCGACGGCACCGCGCCCGGGCCTGCACTTGGTGACAAAACACCTGTCTGCGATGCTAAAATCGCCCAGCAGAACTGGGGACCGGTGCTGCACCCGTGCCGGCTTCCGTACGCGAGCCTGAGCATCGTCACGCCACACAAATGAGCGGTCATGTGGATCAATCTGGCGCAGCGTCACTCCGCCAGGGTTGTCCGTCGCGCCGTTGCACGCACCCGCGACAGCCTTCTTCAGTGCCGCTGATGCGTGGGTAGCCAACCCCCCGCAGTCGGCGAATCCGGGCAGCTATCGCAGCACTGACGATGGGCGCACCTGGCAGCGCGCCACGTTGCCACCGCTCCTGCGGTCGGCCGCACCAATCGCCATCAGCCAGCTCGACTTTATCGACTACATCTGCGCGTGCGACGGCTGGGCGCTCGGCGGTACGCTGGGGTCCGGCTCGGGCGCAGCCAGCCATTCCACATTGCACAGAACGACCGACGGGGGTAAGACCTGGCGCGTCGTCGGGCCCGTTGAGGTGTGATTGCGCGAGTATTGTGCGGGGGATTGTGCGGGTAATTGTGTGGCGTGTACCTGGTCATGCACGGTCAAGGCGCGTAGAGTCCGGCCTGAGATCGAGTCTCGCTGGACCTTGACGCCGAGAACCGAGATGAAAGGACCAAAGCCATGCGCGCAGCTTCTTTTTCACCTTCCCGGGCCAGGCGCATGGCCAGCTCGGCACGCCCTGTCCCAATAGCATCGCCATGGCGTTCGTGCAACACCCACTGCAGCGGCCCGACGCCTCGTGCATCGCCAGCATGCCGCCCCTGCAGTTCGACTAGACGTGTGCGGTGGCGGGATTCCTACCATGTGTTGGCAAGTGACGCTCCCGTGCATGCGGGTGCCACTTTGGCGTACGTTACAGGAGCGTGGAGGTGCGGCTCCATCTGTGTCCGCCGAAGTCGCCGTCCAGGTGCGCCCCGCGACGACTAGACAAGAAAACCAGTCCCCACGAGTAGCTGCAGTAAGAAGAAGGTAGATCTGATGGAGCAACCAGCAACGGTCTTCGACGTAGGAGCCATTGCGGACTTCGGGGCGAAGGTCAAGGCGAACGTATCCAACGTGATCGTGGGCAAGGACGACGTGGTCGAGCTGGTGATCGTGGCCCTGCTGTGCGACGGCAACGTGCTGCTCGAGGATGTGCCGGGCACCGGAAAGACCATGCTGGCCCGAGCCGTGAGCAGCTCCATCGGCTGCACCTTCAAGCGACTGCAGTGCACGCCAGACCTGCTGCCCAACGACGTGACCGGCGTCTCGATCTATAGTCAGAAGACGGGTGAGTTCGAGTTTCGCCAGGGCCCTGCTTTCGTCAATATCCTGCTGGCGGATGAAATCAACCGGGCGACGCCCCGCACGCAGTCGGCGCTGTTGGAAGCCATGGGCGAGCACCAGGTGACCGCCGACGGCACCACCTACTCGTTGCCGCAGCCATATATGGTGATCGCTACGCAGAATCCAATCGAGTACGAGGGTACGTTCCCGCTACCCGAGGCGCAGATGGACCGCTTCTTGATGAAGCTGCAGATGGGCCATCCTACGCTGGAGGAGGAAAAGCGGATTCTGCGCAACCTTCAGCGCGAACACCCAATCCAGCACGTGATGCCGGTGGCGCGGCAAGAGGACGTGGCAAATCTGCAACGGGCGGTGTGGGAAGTGTATGTAGACCCATCGCTGCTCGACTACATGGGCCGCCTCGTCCTGGCCACTCGCAACCACCCAGATCTGGCCGTCGGGGCCAGCACACGAGGCAGCTTGGCGCTCTTCCGCGCGTCACAGGCGCTGGCCGCGCTGCGAGGCCGCGCCTATGTGACGCCCGACGACGTAAAGGCGCTGGCAAAGCCGACGCTGGCGCATCGCTTGATAGTCAAAGCCGAGAGCGAGCTGCGTGGTCGCACGGCAGGCGCCATCGTCCAGGGTCTGCTCGATAGCGTTGACGTGCCGGTGGCAGAAACGGCGCCTGTGGGCACATGAAGGTAGCAATCGCAGCAGGACTGGTGCTCGCGGCATACTTCCAGAGCGGGCCGCTCTTCTTCATGCTGGCTCTGGCCGTATCGCTGGCCATACTTGCTCAGCTGTGGCTGCGCGAGATCGTCGATCATCTCTACGCGACGCGGACGATGGAGTCGCATCTCTTCTTCGGTGAGCAGACAACCGTGGCGATCACCTTCTCCAACCCCGGTAGGCTGCCGGTTCCCTGGCTTGAGCTGCGCGAATCTCAGCCGATGGCCTTGAGGGTTGCCCAAACCTGCGACAAGGTCCTGAGCATCGGAGCACGCCGGCAAGCCGGGCTGACCTACACCTTGGTGGGTAGGCGGCGTGGCGTGTATAGCCTGGGTCCCATGATGGTGACCGTGGGAGACGTCTTTGGACTGGCCAGGCGTGAGCTATGCCTGCCCGAGCCTCGATCCCTTATTGTTTACCCAAGGATTCTTGGCGCCCAGGAGCTGGAACTACCTGCCCTAGCGCTGTTCGGCGACGTGCGCACGCGCCGGCGTGTGGTCGGCGATCCCGCACGCTGTGGCGGCATACGAGAGTACCAGCCCGGCGACCCGCTGCATGACATCCACTGGCGAGCCTCGGCAGCGGCAGGTTCGCTGCAGGTCAAACAGTACGAGCCGGCCACGACGATTCAGACCATGATCTACCTGGACCTCGAGCACGCAGGCTACCCAATGCGAGATCCGTGGAGTGCCGCGGAGCTCGCGATTTCCGTGGCCGCGACGGTCGCTCATCGTCTGGTCGAGCTGCGCCAAGAGGTGGGATTGGCCACCAACGGTCAGATATCTCTTCCAGCCAGATCCGCGGGAAACCAGATCGTGCAGGGCCTGAAGACGGTCGAAACGGCGGTGACTGCCGCGCCGTCCACGCCTGCCTCGGACCAGGGTGACGAAGACATCTCCGTCACGCCGGCGCCCCTCAAACCGGCCAAAGGACGGGCGCAGCTCATCCACGTGCTCGAGCTGCTGGCACGACTCGAGTTGGCGGAAAGTGGTCCAGGATTGCGCAGGATGCTGCTACAGACTACCGCCTTGCCGTGGGGTTCCACGGCTGTGATCGTCACCGGAGCCGCGGACAATGCACTGCTGGCAGCCTTGCACCGCCTTCGCGAAACGGGTTTGCAGGTGGTGCTGATCGTGGTGACGCGGCAAATGGCAAGCGCCGAGATCACTGGGAGAGCCCGATCGCTTGGAGTCAGACTGCAGTATATCTGGCACGATATGCCGGTCTTGGGAGCCGCAGTATGAATATGTTACGAAGAGCGGGCGAGACCCCCGCGCTCCCAGGCATGCAGACGGGGGCCAGCGATGACGACATCGCGCTGGCCTGCATTGTGCTGAGCTCATTCTGTCTGGCCGCCGGCATGCTGGCCTATGCAGGGACGCTGCCGCTGCAGTGGCTGCCGGGACAGGTGCCGGTGTTGCTGGCGTGCTTGATCGGAGCGCCCATCGCGGCCGCCTGGCGCACGCTCCGGCTCTGTGCGCTCGACGGCTTGCCTGCGGTCGACTACGCTCGCCGGACGGGCCTCACTCAGTTGTCGGCGCTGGCACTGGCGCTGGTGGTGCTGCCCGCAGCCGAAGCCCACTTCCTGGATAGCAGCGGCGGACTGGCTTCCACCAGGTTTGCCTATCCGGTTCTGGTAGCTGCAGGGCTCTGCTGGCTGGCTCGCGGGACCGCCGTGATGCATGCGCGACAGTGGTGGTGGCTGCACCCACAAGCATGGGAGGGAACCAGTGGAGAAGGATCGAGGATTCTGGCGGGCGTCGAGCGCGACGGCCTGGTGGCCCGCCTGCGCCTGTTCTGGGTAGCCGGCGGGGTGGCCCTTGCAGCGGCCTCACTGCTGCACGCCGCGTATGCGCCCGGTCAGGTTGTGCAAACATGGCTCGGTGTGCTGGCCTTTCTGCTCTATTCGGCCTCCGAGCTGGTGTACCTCAGCTTCGCGGCGCGGCAGCGGATGGTGACTCACTGGCATCTGACCGGCGTAAGCATGCCCGACGAGCTGGCGAAGGAGTGGGGAAGGCTGGGCCTTCGCGCCGTACTGATCGCGATCCTGGTGGCGGGGCTGGCGGTAGGGCTGCATCTGATAGACCTTGCGCATGCCGCCCTGATCGGAGCAGGATCGTTCGTGCAGTGGCTGCTGAACTCGAAGGGATCGTCGGTGAGCCGGTTGCCAAGCATGCCCCCCTCGATTCAGCCACGAACGCCGCCGCAACCAAAGGTCCCCCACCAACTGCACGCCGGCCCCGTGCCGGGATTCTTGCAGCTGCTTGCCGCAATCTTCAGGGCGATAGGCGCCTTGCTGGCCGACGCGGGCAGGCTCGCACAGACGTACTGGCCGCTTCTGCTGGCAGTAGCGGCCGCGGCACTGCTCACGCACGCGTACGCAGCCTATAGGAAGGAAGGCCGGGACACGCGCGTGTGGCGAGCCCTTCTGGCAATCCTGTGGCGCGACCTGCTGGCATTGCGCAGGCTCTTCGGGCGCCCGGGTCGGCAGTTGGCCCGGAATATCGTGGACGCACTGCTCGGTGCGAGCGCCAGCCAGGTGCGCCGCCTCGCGGGACGTCGTGACACGCCGTGGCACAAGCTGGCGCCGCGGTCCGCCGTCATCGCTATCTACCTCACCGTGCTCCGCTACGCGGCACGGCAGGGACACCCCCGCCAATCAGGCCAGACGCCGACCGAGTATGCGGCTCAGGTGGCCGAGCAAGTGCCAGGCGCCAGTGAAGCTCTCGGCTCACTAACCGACCTATTCGTCGAGGTGCGCTATGGTCCGTGTCCAGTAGAGCCAGCGGAAGCAGGGAGGGCACAGTTACTCTGGAAAGCGCTGCGTCGGAGGTTACATGACCAGGGGTCACACCGACCAGGAGGCAGGTCGAGCCGGTAGCCGCGATTGCAGCGCGCCGGCAGCGGAGGTTCGTGCGGCTAACCGTAGCAGTGTCCGCGCCACTCAACCCGGCAGGGGATCAAACAGCTTGTACGCTTGCAGCATGGCCAGCAGGTAGACCAGCCCCACCAGCTGTCCCGCGGCCACGTCGCTGGCCCAGTGGTGGCCCAAGTAGGTGCGCGAGGGCCCGACGCTGGCGACGAGCAGCGCACAGTAGGCCATCAGGAACGTTCTGATTGGGCCGTGCGGCAGGTACCGGTTCGCCAGGAAGAACACGTAGCCGTAAAACGCCGTGTAGTGGGTTGCATGGCCGCTTGGAAAGCTATGGTCTTTGAGCAGGCGCTTCTGCATGCGAAAGCTGTCATCCGGCCTGGGGCGCTTGATCAGCATCTTGACAATACCGGTCGTGAATCCCGCACCCATAGTCCCAACCGCGAATATGGCATCACGCTTGCGGCCGGCGGCCCAGCAGTTCGCGGCCAGGGTAAGCACGATGCTGTGGGTAAACGGAGCGTAGCCGGGCGCGCTAATGAGACGCATCGCGCGAGCAACGTTTGGCGGCGTCTTTACCTGAAAGGTCCTGGTAATCGCCACGTCGAACCGGTTCGGCGTGCGACGGCTCGCCAGCGCGGCCAGACCAAGGAACGCCAGCGCCCCGGCACCCAGTGCCACCTTGGTCGACAGGTCAGGCAGGGGCGCCGTGGTGCGACGGGCGCCCGGAGCAGCCCCGTCTGCGCCGTCGGCAGCGTACGCGGGAGAAATCATGCCGACAGTGTAGCACAGGCAGCCCCTGTGACAGCCACTTGCGCTGCGTCACACGCGTAGGTACATTGGTTAAGCGAACCCTGTTGCGTGCTGCGGAAGGGCATGATGCGTCGACCTGATCGATCTGGAGTTGAAACCGCTTCCGGCATGCTGGCCATGTCGGTACCGGCATTCTTGGCCATCTGGGCGGTATGTGCGTTCCTGGCTGGAATCAGCTGGGCCAATCTCGTGTCGAACACAGGGCCGGGAGACACGATAACGTTTCCCGAGCTGCTGGTGCTGAGCGTCAGCTTTGGCTTGCCCGGCGCCGGCCTCGTGGCCTTCGCATGGGGCATCATACGCGAGCAGCAGGCCAGGTAAGGACGGCAGACGCGCGCCCGCGGCCAGGAGTGCACCCCCGACCAAGGGCGGCCCGCAAGACTGTAGGGACGTAGCTCTGTCTGTGGGCTACATGCCAAAGCACAGACACGGAGGTCAGTCCCTACGAGCAGGAGCGGGCCGGGCGCCGCTTGAAAGTCGCGGGTCGCCTGCCGGCCCACCTCTACGCGCGGGGTCTAGCCAGCTCGGCGCGCACTGGATGGCCGCGCAGCGTGGCATGGTTGAGCGCTTCGACCACGCGGCGCGACACCTCCTTCGGCACTTCGACAAACGCGTACGTGTCGTAGAGATCGATGGCCCCAATAGTGCGTCCGGGGATCCCAGCTTCGCCTGCGATCGCTCCCACCACATCCGCCGGCCGCACACCCTCGTTCCTGCCAACGTTGACGAAGAGTCGCGCCATTCCTGGTTCAGCGCTATCCGATCCCGGATCGATGGGGCCTTTGTTCAGTTCCGACCGTCGGTCGATGGTAGCTAGCTGCTTGAGCGCGGCTGCCGCGACGTCGATCGCATCGTAGTCCTCGCCCAGCACTTCGGCCGCCTCCCGATATGGCTCGAGGCCTCCTTCCTCGATCGCGGCCCGAATCTGCTCAATCAACAGCGAGCGGCGTCGCGCCTCGACATCAGACTGCGATGGCAGGCGCATCAGCCGAATTCGCTTGCCGATGAGGTGCTCAATTGACTTCAGCTGCCGATATTCACGCGGCGAGATCAGGGTCACAGCGGTACCCTCGCGCCCAGCACGGCCGGTGCGACCAATCCGATGGACGTACGATTCGGGATCCCAGGGAATGTGGTAGTTGAACACGTGGCTTACCTGCGGAATGTCCAGGCCGCGGGCAGCGACGTCTGTCGCCACCAGAATCTCCGTCTTGCCGTCGCGGAAACTCCGCATCACCCGGTCGCGCTGCACCTGGTTCAAATCGCCGTGAATCGCCTCCGCCTTGTAGGCGCGGCTCTGCAGCTTCTCCACCAGCTCGTCGACATCGCTCTTGCGGGCGCAGAAGATGATGGCGGAGGTCGGTGTCTCGACGTCCAAAATGCGGCACAGAGCGTCGACTTTCGCACGCTGTGGGACCTCATAGTACGTCTGGTTGATCAGCGGCACGGTAATGGCTTCGCGCTCCACGGCGGTGAGGATAGCCTTGCGCATGTACCGTCGTGCGAGATCGCGAATGCGCGGTGGTATGGTCGCCGAGAAGAGAGCCGTTTGGCGCTCCTTGGGCACCTGCTCGATGATGAATTCTATATCCTCCAAGAATCCCATATTCAGCATTTCGTCCGCCTCGTCGAGGATCAGGACGCGGACCGACGCGAGTTTCAAGCTCTCGCGGCGAATATGGTCCATGATGCGACCGGGTGTCCCCACGACCACGTGCGCACCCTGCTCCAGGCCACGCAGCTGCCTCACGATTGGCTGTCCGCCATAGACCGGCAGCACGCAAACCTGCCGGCGCCTGCCAAGCAGGTGGGTCGCCTGCGCCACCTGGATGGCAAGCTCGCGAGTGGGCAGTAAGATGAGAGCCTGTACTTCGTTGATAGAGGTATCGATGCGCTGAATGATCGGCAAAGCGAAGGCAGCGGTCTTCCCCGTGCCCGTTTGCGCCTGAGCGACCACATCCAGGCCCTTCAGCATGGCCGGGATGGTACGTGCCTGAATCGGTGTGGGCTCTTCGTACCCCACGTCGCTCACAGTTTGGAGCAAGTCAGGCTCAAGCCCCAGCGTGTCAAATGTGGTGCTGTTGACGACTTCTATGTCGGGCCCTGCAACGGTCATGTTCTACGCCATCCCTCCGCGGCCAAGCACCGACGACCGGCCAAGAGCCACCTTCTGTTGTTTTGCACAGTGGGTGATGGTAACAGAATTGACGGTCTATCGGGCACTTGTACCCTGCAGCTTCCGTGCCAGATGCTCGAACACCGTCGTCAGAAGCCGGGCCTCGTCGCCGCGGGGCTCAGCGCGCATGATCATGGCGCGTATGCGCGCCAGCGCGGCCCTGGTTCTGCCCTCGATGTTTGGTTGGTACAGCGCGGTGAGCATGTGGTAGCACGAATCGAAGAGCGCGTCGAGCTCAGCGCCGGTTGCAAAGCCATCAACAATAGCTTCCCCACGCAACCGCGAAGAGGTGGCATCGGCCGGGTAGCCGACTTCCACCCCGATTGCCGCCAAATGCAGCTCATAAGCGACGATGGCCGCGGCCTGCGCCAGGTTGAGCGAGGCATCATTCGGCACGGTAGGGATAGTCACGATGGCGTGGCAGTAATCCAGCGCGGCATTGGACAGGCCAAAATCCTCCGGTCCAAACAGGACGGCCACCGATGGCGCGGGCGCGGCGTCTGCCTCGCCGCTCGCCGTGGCGAGTCCAGTTGCCGCCAGCAGCATGCTTGCCGCGAGCCTGGGTGCCACGACCGGCCGATCCAGTGCGCGCTCCCGCCGCGTGGTCCCAAGTACCAGCGAGCAGTCTGCCAGCGCGCTGCCAAGCGAGGCGTGCCGCTCGACCGTGGCAAGGACGGCTTCACCGCGCCGCGCCATGCGGCGGATTGTGCCTTCATCGAACGCAGCAGGCTCGACCAGGCGCAGCCGTGCCAGTCCGAAATTGCCGAGCAGCCGGACGACCGCGCCCACGTTCGCCGCCTCGCGCGGCCGGTCGAGCACGAAGACCACGCGCTCGCAGGGCCTTAGCTTTGCGCTCTCGCTCATCTGCTAAGTGTACCTATTGCCAATCGGGTACGTGCAACCGATCTGTGTGGTACCATGCAATCAGACCGCATTGCGAACAAACGAGGGGATCGAGTGAGATGTTGTTTGCCGAGGCCGTCATCGCCGAGCTGGCGGGTGCCGCGCTGCTTGCCTATTCAGGCGTGAAGCACATTCGTGGGAGCGAGGGCGCTGCGTTCGCCGTCCTAGTGTTCGCGTTGGTCTTACTCTTCTGCATCCCGCTGACGGAAGGCTACCTCGGCTAGCCCACTTTGCGGCTCCTGCCATCGCTAAAGACAAATCGCCGGTCCGGCAGCACGAGGCAGGTCAGCTTACCCAGGCCCTGAATGAAGGCCCCCGTGTCGATCCCCAGCTTGTTTGGCCGGACGAGCGGGCCCCCAAACTGCACGGTGTGCCCGAACACGATCACCTTGCCCCAGTCGTAGCTCGAGCTCAGGAATGGCTCGCGGATCCAGAGGCGATCGACGTCCGCGGTGAGGGCCGGGGGCTGCCCGGGCCGTACGCCCGCATGGACGAAGTAGTGCGTGGCGGTCTCGTAACATAAGCGTAGGCGGCGAAGCCACTCGACGTAGCGGTCCGGCGGTATGGCGCTATTGAAATCGAACAACGTCTTCAGGCCGCCGTTGGTGAGCCAGATGCCCCAGTCGTCTTCCGTGCCGTTGTAGGCGGTGAGAAAGAGATCCTCGTGGTTGCCTTTCAGGAAGATACACTCGTGCTGCTGCTCGAGCTCCATGAGCAAATCGAGCACCGCCCGCGAGTCTTCGCCGCGATCGATGTAATCACCCAAAAAGAGTAAAGTATCGCGCACGGAAGGCTGCGCGCGCGCAAGGACGCGGCGCAGAGCGGTAATTGAACCGTGAATATCGCCAAACACAAGCAGCCTGGGCTCGCTCATCCCTAAATCCAATCCGTGGCAGCCCCGTGCTCTGGTAGAGTATACTAGTGCGGCAGGTTTGCCATCGCTGCCTGGGCACAGTCTTCATCGTGGTGGCGGCCAGACTGCGGTCGGCTTGCCGTGCAACCGTGGACCGAGCTAACCGGAGTAGTGGGCACAGCATCATGAGCGATAGGCCGGCACCGAACGCCCCTCTTATGCAAGCGCCGAGGTCGCGTCGTTTCGCCCGGCCCGGCTATCACCCGGTGCGCCCAACCGCGCCACCACACAAAGTGTTTCCTCGACACCTCGACCGGCCGGCATTCAAGGACTTTCGGGCACGGGAGGTCAATGTCCGGCTCCGCTTGGGCATCGCCGGCGGACTCGTCGCAGTGCTCGGGCTGGCATTCTTGCTCTTCGAGCTGTACTTCTCGTCACGGGTGAATCCGCACATTAGCATTGATGGCATTCCAGTTGGGGGAGTCGCAATTCACGATCTGCCTGCCTACGTGCAACAGCGGATTGACGACCGGAACGGCGAGCCGCTCTTGGTTCACGCCGATGACCGGGTGTACGAAGTGACTATCGGCCAATTCCAACCCCACTATGATCTGGCGACCGCGATAGCGGCTGCTCAGAGCGACGGACATACTGGCAGCTTCGTCGCGCGCGTGTGGCAGCAGTTCAGCACAATGTTTACCGGCCACGACTATGCACTGGAGGGTTCGCACAATGCGGCCCGGGTGCAGGCATTCTTGGCCGGGATTGCCAAAGACATGGCCGTGGACCCGCAGCCGGCAGAGGTTGGCGTGCAGGGCGATCAGGTCTCGGTGGTGCAGGAGCCCACGCTCGGCCGCATGCTGGA